>UMBV01060826.1_pt1 | contig 42792 bp, 38 predicted proteins | sample 1964061 | NCBI WGS metagenome assembly UMBV01 (sample SAMEA4835951, study PRJEB28245) | human gut metagenome | biome: gut microbiome; material: fecal sample | place: Denmark | collected 2008
TCCCAGGTGGTTTTTCAGGATTATCACTATTATTACAGGAAATCATATTTAATTTTCTTCATATTAGAATTCCATATACAATATTTAATATCGTATTGAATCTCTTTCCGATTTATATTGCATTTAAGTATATTGGTAAGAAATTCACTCTTTACTCAATATTAACCATATTTTTATCAAGTATTTTTGTAGATATTTTACCACAATACATATTTACGCAGGACATCCTGTTAGTAAGTGTATTCGGCGGACTTATTAATGGCTTTGCGATTTCTCTCTGCCTCAATGTGGGTGCTACCACTGGCGGTACAGATTTCATAAGCATTTTTCTGTCACAGCAAAAAGGCATCGATGCCTGGAATTATATCCTGCTCGGAAATGCAATTATGCTTATTATCGCAGGCGCATTATTTGGCTGGCCTATTGCACTTTACTCGATTATATATCAATTTTGCAGCACACAGATTATACAAATGCTTTATAAACGTTATAAGAAAGAAACACTATTTATTATTTCTGATAAATCTGATAAAATATACCATGCAATAAAAGAATTGACTAACCACGATGCTACTTTATTCAAAGGCATCGGCTGCTATGAAGAGAAAGAAAAAACACTTATATATTCTGTAATCAATGCCGAGTCAAAAAGACAGTTAATTCCATTAATCCGTTCAATTGACCCTCACGCATTTATCAATATTGTTAAGACCGAAGAATTGTCAGGAAGATTTCACAATATTCCTAATGACTAAAACAATATTTATTAAAAGTCTAAATATTTAGAAAGGACGAACATTTATGAGCTTTATACATATTAAGAAATACCGGTTTGCATATTCCATAATTGCAATTATAATCCTCATATCCGGCTTTTGTTTTGAGAATGTCAAAACAGCGCCTACATATTTATGTACACCAATTGAAGTTCATAATCCCACTATAAATATTACAAATAATGCCAGTTCAGATACATCAATCTGTACTGCGGAAATGCTTGGTTTCTACTCACCTGCTTATCATCAACGTATTGAAAGCAGGCAGTTTCTTCGAAATGTAAAGGAAGAAGTAATCTCTGACTTCATGTATACATTTCTATTAAGTATTAATGGCACACGTTTTAAATTCAAATATGAACTGGTTCCCTTTATTAAAACCTCCAATAAAGAACTGGTTATAAGTTACATACATAATACGGACGGCAAAAAAAGAATCTAGTTACGCTTCTCTTTGGCAGAAGCACATACACAATCTTATAATAATATTTTCAAATTTTAAATTTTAATGCTTTTGCATAATGGAGGTTAACTATGATTCAGGATATTTTTGTAGGCGTACTTTGTGTTATTGTGTTAACAGTCGGTGTGTTCGGTTTCTGGCTCGATAATGGTAATTCATTTAAGAAAAATGGTTCAGATGAAAGCAATGACAAAAAAGTTATATAATACATATATAAGTTAATTTATACTAAAGAATTGCCTATATACTAAAAAGAACTACCCTTTTGGCTTCACTCAGATATTTATTATAATATGACAAGTGCTGGTCAGGGGTAGTTCTTATTTTTTTCAATCTTTCTTTTAATTTTTTGAATATTGAAAATTTCTTATTTTCTTAATCTCTGTTATCAGTACATCAATTTGTGTGTAGAGCCTTGTTACTGTTTACTATAACATAATAATTTTCTCTGAATACATCTTTATGCTTAATCCAATACGACACTTTTTTCTTACCTTTTTTTGATTTCCAAACACCTTGTATATCAGAATAAATCTAACATATTATCTAAATATATTTTCTCTCTTAAATTAATCTGGAACTCCGGTTTAATCATATAATACAGCAAAAATTCAAGAATCAATGCACTTCCAAGTCCACGTCCTTCTATTTTGAAATTTGAAAATCCCATTGGCAAATAAATATTTTTAATATCATTTATACTTATAAATGTAGGATTGGCCATTGCCCTTGAAAATGAGTATCCAACGCCATCATCTAATGAAGTACAGCGATGTTCAGGACATTCTTCTCCGAGATTCTTACGGCTTACATTTTCATAACACAGCTTTCTTACCTTGCAATCAGGCGAACAACATTCATTGCATAAGAACTCCACTTTATCCTTTTGATTTTCAGACAGATTATTTAACTTATCAAAATCTTTATTTAATCGGAAATCAGGTACAACATATAGGAAATCATCTCTATTCACTTCATTTTGAAATTCTCCAAAATCAGTTATAACCTTAGTGGTTGAAGATACAAAATAGAACCCCTGATAATTCTTTTTCAGATAATCTAACAACAGTTCCGAATGAATAATCACACCATTCTTCTTATCCTCATTTCTTCCGAATAAATCACAAAGTTCATTGCATTTTCTATCAGAAAGATGTTCTGTTCTAAGCAATGAATTACTAAACGTAAGCCTTGCTGAAATATCATATTCCTGAACTAATTCTAAGACTTTCTCCGGACTCTTATTTCCAAATGAAGTCCGTCCGCCACCCCATATGCAATCCTCTGGTGCACCATATATAGAGCCTATATCACACCAATCATAAAAAAATTCTCTGTGTTCCCTGTATATTTGTAAAAATACACGATACAATTCATAGAATTCAAATAAACCCGGAAGATGGTAATGTGCAACCTTTCTTGTAGTTTTATTCATATTTATATCATCACTTTCTATTTTCTTTTATATAAATCTTAATATTATCTTGCTAAATATCCTGCCGGATACCTTGCTAAATTTCTTGCTGAATACTTTACTGAATATTTTACCGGATACCTTCTCTGAATATCAACATATCCACTATGATTATTTATCATAACATAAGGAATTTTGCTTGTCCATAAACCCTGTTTTTATTATTTGTATACATTCATCATTCAGAATACTTAAAGCCAAAGTTGTAAGAATATATCCAACACCCGATTGAGGAATTATGAGGGTATTGATTATATTCTGACAATTTGGCTTAATTTTCTGTTGTTGAATGGGCACAAAATTCTTCATTTCCCCTTGCCTTTTTCTGACTTAATTATATAATAGGAGTTATCTTGGGTAAATATACTAATTTTGCGATAACACTTATAATAATATATTTAAATCTACAAATATGTAGATATGGAGGAAATAATGAAAGTAATAATTGCTGGAGACGGAAAAGTCGGTGCCGCTATCGTGCGACAACTCTCCTCTGAAGGCTATGATTTAACACTTATTGATTCTAAACAGGAGGTCTTAGACAGTACGCTTGACCAGTATGATATTATGACGGTAACTGGTAACTGTGCAACTATGAATGTACTTGAAGAAGCTGGCATTTCCGATGCCAAGTTACTTATCGCTGCTACAAGTGCCGATGAAATTAATCTGTTATGCTGCTTAACTGCTCATACTCTTAATCCACATATTCATACGATTGCACGTATTCGTAACCCTGAATATTCTGAACAGATTTTCAAGATGAGTGATGCATTTGCACTTTCACTTGTGGTTAATCCTGAGAAACAGGCTGCCCATCAGATAGAACGACTTCTTAAGCTTCCGGGTTTTTTGAAAAGAGAGTCATTTGCAAAGGACAGAGTCGAAATCGTCGAATTAAGAATTAATGGTAAAAGCCGTTTAAATGGTGTGGCATTATCAAATCTTGATTCCATTATTAAATGTAAGGTTTTAGTATGTGCCGTTCTTAGAAAAGGTCAGGCAATTATGCCTGATGGTAATTTTGTATTTCAGGAAGATGACCGAGTATTTGTTACTGCCCCTACTAATGAACTTGCAGTTTTATTAAAAAATCTTGATATCATTACACATAAGGTCAATCACGTAATGATTGCTGGTGGTGGTCGTGCCGGCTACTATCTTGCAAGCAAATTAATAAGAAGTGGCATTCATGTGCAGATTATTGAGAAAGACCGTGAACGATGTGAAGAATTAGCCGACCTTCTTCCGTCAGCCGATATAATATGCGGTGATGCAAGCAATCACTCAATCTTAGAGAGCGAGGGCATTTCGAATTGTGATGCACTTGTATCAATGACCGGACTTGATGAAATTAATATTATAATATCATTATTTGCAAATGATATCGGTGTTCCTCAGGTTATTACTAAAATCGGACATTTCGAAAATACTGAAATTTTAGACCCTCTTCCAATCGGAAGTGTCATATGCCCTAAAGATTTATGTTGTAATACAATTGTCAGATATGTCCGTGCAATACATAATCAATCCGGTGCTGCAGTATCTGTCCATTCTATAGCAAATGGTCTTGCCGAAGCTGTAGAATTCGTAGCAGATTCTAACACACGTAACTGTGGTATTCCACTAAGAAATCTTCATTTAAAAAAAGGTACTCTTATCGTTTGTATTACTCATAATGGTAAAACAGAAATTCCTAGTGGTGATTCATCATTCGAAGCTGGTGATACGGTAATTATAGTTACTAAAGCTGACCACGTACTTCTTCAACTTAATGATATTTTTGAATAAGGGAGAACACATATGAATTACAAGAAAATAAATAGATTTCTTTCAGGTATTCTGATATTAGAAGCTGTATTTATGATTCCTGCAATGCTTATCTGTATCTATGATAAAGAAACAAAGGTTGCACTTTCTTTTCTCGCTACAATAGGAATCTCAATAGTATTAGCAGGTATTTTGTATTTATTCAGTCGAAATCCATCTAATGGTTTCCATCAAAGAGAAGGACTTGTATGTGCATCTGCCTGTTGGATTCTCATAAGTCTTGTTGGTTGTCTGCCATTCTTTATATCAAGACAGATACCTTCTTTTATAGATGCTCTATTCGAGATTGTATCAGGTTTTACTACAACAGGTGCCAGTATTCTATCTGATGTTGAATCATTATCGAGAGGGCTTCTGTACTGGAGAAGTTTCAGCCATTGGCTAGGTGGTATGGGGGTTCTTGTACTACTTATGGTGTTCGTCCCTAAAAGCGACCATAATAGCGGATCTACAATGCATTTGTTAAGAGCTGAAAGTCCCGGCCCTAACGTCGGTAAGCTCGTTCCACGCATGAAGAAAACCGCATTAGTTCTCTACGGCATATATATGGCTATGACAATATTGAATTTCATATTTCTCTTCATAGGAGGTATGCCATTATTTGATTCTGTTTGCACAACATTCGGAACAGCTGGAACTGGAGGTTTTGGAATTAAGAGTGACAGTATGGCAAGTTATAGTCCATATTTGCAAAATGTTACTACAATATTTATGTTGTTATTCGGTATTAACTTTAGCTGCTATTATCTTATTCTTACAAAACACTTATTAAGTGTCTGGAGAGATGAAGAATTGCGTGCATACCTTAGTGTATTCGTGGTATCTACTGCATTAATTACACTTAATATCTATCACCTTTATTCAAATGTAACTATAGGCCTCAGGCATGCAGCATTTCAGGTCTCAACAGTTATGACAACAACTGGTTTTGCCACAACAGACTTTGATAAATGGCCTGTTTTTTCTAAGCAATTACTGCTATGCCTTATGTTTGTCGGAGCGAGCGCAGGAAGTACCGCAGGAGGACTTAAATTTCAACGATTATTATTACTTCTTAAGAATTTGAGACGACATATACACCGTACTTTATATCCTAATAAAGTTCAGGTGGTCCGAATGAATGGACAGAAAGTAAGTGAAAAGATTCTTGATGGAACTGACCTTTATCTTATTGCTTATTCATTAATTCTGATTTTCAGCTTTATGCTTATATCGATTGATAATTTTTCGATTACAACGAACTTTTCAGCAGTTGTTGCCTGCTTTAATAACGTAGGTCCCGGACTTGATGCCGTCGGTCCAACTTGTAACTTCGGCGGTTTCAGCATATTCTCTAAATTAGTTCTGATTTTTGATATGCTTGCAGGCCGACTTGAGATTTTACCACTTCTTTGTACGTTAAATATAAGCACCTGGAAACGCAGATAAATATCTTTTATGGCAGATAAATGCATTCTCAATATGCAATTATCTGCCATAATTCTTCTATAATACCATTAATAAAGTTCCTATACCAATAAGTACACAACCGACTATTGATTTAGGTGTTACTTTCTCATGCAGGAATACAAATGCCATAATAAGTGTTATAACAACACTAAGCTTATCAATCGGAACAACCTTTGATGCATTACCCATCTGAAGCGCCCTATAATAGCATAACCATGATGCTCCTGTTGCCAGTCCCGATAATATAAGGAATAGCCAGCTCTTTTTACTTATTTCCATAATTCCTGCCTGGGTATTTGTTATAAATACCATTCCCCAGGCCATTACAAGTACAACCAACGTTCTTATTGCGGTCGCAAGATTTGAATTAACTCCATCGATACCGATTTTGGCAAGAATCGATGTCAATGCTGCAAATACAGATGATAAAATTGCAAATACAAACCACATAAACATTCCTCCATTTCATAAGTCTAATTATACAACCTATTCCATACTTGTACACTATCTTACTTAAAATGATTACAATTATTATTCAGTATTCGCACATATAAAGATATAGTATATTCATCTGTGTAGAAAAATTTGAAATATATAAATAGCGAAACCACTTGAAAGAATTGCGTAAATTTGTCAGGTATCATTTTTCGGCTCAAATTTTATGTACATTCACCAGACAGACAATTAAGTGGAGGGTGTAAGTCTATGGCACACACTTTCAGTACTCCTTAATCGGGTGCAAGTAAATGCCGTCCTCTGCAAAGTCTATTACGGTGCAGTAATCAAACGCGCTTCGCTTGAACGGTGATTAACTGCACCGACCTTTTGCATCTGACGGCATATAACTTGCACCGACGATACGTCATAATTCAAGTGTGTACCATAGACTTACTCCCCCATTTAATTGTTCTGGATGTTGAATGAACATAAACAATCAAAAGAGTCGAAAAATGATATCGACAAATTAGCAATTCTTACAAAAGTTTCACTATTTATATATTCAAATTTACTATACACAGAGAATTTAACTTAAGGGTATATGTGCGAATACTGAATTAGCAATTGTAAATATTTCTATGCTATGCTAGAATTATGGTAATTAAGTTGTATAATGCGATGGACATATGCTTAGAGTTGTATATCCGGCATTACGATATTTTATATTTACAGGAGTGTGTGGAAATGGGACTATTTAAAAATTTATTTTCTAAAACAGCAAATAAACCGGCTAATGAAGTAATAGATAATGTAAAAAGTTATGCAAATGACAATACTGCTGCTTCAAGTTCAGCTAAACATGGCAAAAATCTAAGTGTAAATGAACGAATCGAAAAGGTTGTTCATGAATGTTATCCCGATTATGAACTTAAGAAGAATGTTTCTTCTAATATATTTAATACTGAAAAATTTGCAGCAAAATACACATATACTTTAAGCAGATTTGATGCTGTACGTTTAACAATTATGGTATTATCAGATAAGAATGCTTATAGACGTTCAGATGTTGTAGCTGCACATAATGCAAGTGAGAATGCTGGAGTTCATTGCATTAATATAATGACTTATCTTCCTAGTACAGAGGAATATATTAAGCAAAGAATTGCTGATAACATAAAGTAATTATTTGACATTTCCAAAATCTGCTTTATAATATGTGTAAAAGAAAGAGAAATGTAATTCATATTACACCCATGGCGGGCGAAGCATATACCCTAGATGATTTTGTGGGTAATCAGTATATGTTCAGTCTGGTGATATAAGCACAGCTTTATATCTTCAAAGTTTTTTCTCTTTCTTTTTTTATACTCTTTTTTCATCATATACTACCCTGGAGGCTATATATAATATGAATACCTATGTCAGTATTACAGATTGCTTTAACCATACAGAATTTAATAATTTTCTTGAATCTAAAATGATGAATTCTTATTTTGATAAAAGTGAGATTGCTTCTATTAAGAATTACATAGATAATTCCACATATGAGGCTATGAAAATGAAACTTTTAGATGGAACTTTTCCAGGTGAACCTGCTACGAAGTTAATCATTAATAAGGCTGGATCATCTAAAAAGAGAGTTGTCTACTCCTATAGTTCTGATATAAATATCACTCTTAAATTTATTGCTTATAAACTCCATTATTTTGATTATTTATTCGCAGATAACTGTTACTCATTCAGGCATAATTATGGTGTTTCAAATGCTATCCGCAAAATAAAGCATAATAAACACATCAAATCTCAGTTCTGTCTTAAAGTAGATATTAAAAATTACTTTAATTCTATGGACATTGATATTTTATTATCAAAACTTGAAGTAATAAAAGCCACCGATTTAGTTCTATATAATTTATTCGAAAATATTTTATCGGAAAACCACATTTATTATAATGGAAAAATTATAACTGAAGCTCATGGTGGAATGGCTGGAATTCCGATATCACCATTCTTCGCTAATATTTATATGGGAGATATTGATACATATTTTTATGAGAATAACATTGAATACTACAGATATTCCGATGATATAATTCTCTTTGCCGATACTTATGAGGAGCTTATATCTCTCAAAACTATACTATATTCTAAGATAAATGATTTAAAATTAGAAATAAATCATGAAAAGGAATACATTACAAAACCTGGTGAAGTCTGGGAATTTCTAGGTTTCTCTTATTGTAATGGCGAAATAGATTTATCAACGAATTCCATTCGTAAAATGAAACAGAAGATTAAAAGGAAATCAGAGGCACTAAGGCGATGGCAGCGTAAGAAAGGATTGCCAGTTGAGAAGGCTGCTATCGGTTTTATTAATACGATAAACAACAAATTGTATGGTAGAAATAATTCTAATGTAAAATCAGATGATTTCTCTGATTTTACCTGGAGCCGCTGGTTTTTTCCTAATATCACGACCACAAAAGGACTTAAAATCATTGATGATTATATGCAGGAATATATCCGCTATACGATAACCGGACGGCATTATAAAGGCAATTACCGTATTAAATATGAGACCCTTAAAAAACTCGGCTATAGAAATCTTGTAAACGAATATTATAAATCGAAATTTTAATTCTTCATCTAAAATTGAGATTAATTTCTTTATTAAAATGAATTTGATTTTCCACTCGAAATAAATGCTCGAAATGAATGTCCGAAATAAATGCCCTAAATGAATGTCCGAAATGAATACTAGAATGAACGCTCGAAATTAATGCCCGAAATGAATTTGATATCTCACTTGAAAATGATTGATTAATACCTGGATTTGTAATAGAATATAAATAGTTATGTATTTTGTCTAAATTATCTTATTATCTAATTGTTTTTTTATAAAAATTATACAATATTATTCGTAATTCAGACGTAATACCGATTATTTACATCGGAAAGGAGTCCTACCAATGAATAAAAACATGAAAAAGAAAGTATATGAACTTTCAGAACAAGCAAGAAATAACTCTCTTGCAACACTTACACATACTCTTACTGTAGTATTAATGGTTTTATTTACCACACTTAAGACATTTAAAGGCGACCAGTCAATTATCTATTGCATAATTGCTTATGTTCTTGGATTACCACCTATAATCGGTGAATATATATCCATGCATAAAAATAAGGATACCACGATGGTTAAGCATTTTCTTGCTATCGGATTCGCAATTTTTTACACATTTACAATATTTACATCAACTAATAACCTGACATTTGCATATGTTATTCCTTTGATTTTAGTAATCTCTGTGTATAATGACATCAAATATTCTGCACTTATTAATGTTGGTGTAATTATCGAAAATATTATTATTGTTGCAGCAGGTGCCTCTAATGGTAAATTCGGCTATGCAGGTGTGTATTCAGCTGTTGTCCAGATTACTGTAGTTCTCTTGATTTCATTCTATTCAATACTTACATCCAGGACTTTGAATCTTAATTCTAAGCAGAAGCTTAAAACTATAACTGAAGCACAGGATAAGACGCAAAAACTTCTTGATAATATTTCTGATTTATCAGAAAATACCAAGTCAAGTGTCGAAGAGATAAATGTACAGCTTGAGAAACTTAATGAGTCAACTAAACAAACTCAGCTTGCAATGAACGAAGTATCCGCCGGTGCAACTGATACTGCTGAAGCAGTGCAGACACAGATGCAGCAGACAGAGGCTATTCAGAATAAAGTTGATATGGTCACAGAAGTAACTTCACAGATATCTTCAAATATGCTTCATACTTTACAGGCTTTAAATGCTGGAAATGCTAACCTTAACAGTCTTGTAGATAAGATTAATACTTCTGTTGAGAATAGTTCAGATGTAGCCAAACGTCTTGAAACTCTTAATAAATATGTGAACGAAATGCATTCTATTATCGGAATCATCAGTGATATAACATCACAGACAAGCCTTTTATCACTCAATGCAAGTATTGAAGCAGCTCAGGCCGGAGAAGCTGGAAAAGGATTTGCTGTTGTCGCTTCGGAAATTTCTAAAATGGCAACCCAGACAGATGAGGCAACATTACATATAACTGGACTTGTTAAAGATATTTCAGATGCTATTACACAGGTCGTTGAAGTTATCTACCAGATGATTGATGGTATTCAGGAAGAAAAACAATCATCTATTAATGCTACTGAAAGTTTCAAATCTATTCAGTCTAACACCGTTGAAATTAAGAATAATATTGGTACACTCGAAAATAGTATTAAAGAATTAAAAGTATCCAACTTAGAAATTATTGATTCAATCCAGACAATCTCTGCTATTTCTGAAGAGGTTTCTGCACATGCGACCGAAACAATGTCATCTGAAGACAAGAATACAGAAATTCTTGATACTATATCTGCTAAAATGCAGTCACTTATTGACTTAATGAACAAATAAACTATCAAACTGATTATAAGACTTGAGGATTATTAAACTATAAAATACTATTTTCTCATTAAAGCAACCATATTGCCCCATATATTCTAAAAATAACATTTGTAATTCCTCCTAAATATATAATTTCCTTGATAAATAAATGATGGATAACAGAAGATAATCTTCTATTATCCATCATTTCTTCACTATATTCTTTTTACCCCGTTCTCTTATCTATATTCCCATTTATATTATGAATACATCTTTATTGTTTCAGAGCCGAATTTTCACCCGGCTCTGCAATAACATTTTTCATAACTCGTTTTACAATAACCAATTACAACAAATTTTCTCTGCTTAGGCAAAGTCTCCCGTTATCAAAACAGCTAATATTTTTCCCGCAATGTTACATTCATAAAATTGCTTCATATTATTACCTACCTTGATAGCTTTAGTTTTCATCTGAAACGATATTTAATAATTCTTCTGGAACGTCTGGTTCACCCCAGAGTAACTGGCTTGCAGTATTCTGGAAAATTTCCTCTGTTAAATCTTCAATCCAATTTGCAACTTTTTCTTTCAATTTCATAATCTTTCTCCTTTCAATTTTGTTATTTTCGCCAGAATTACATCAATAATTTGAATTATTTCGCAGGATAATATCAATATTTTCAGATTATTGCCAACATAGAAACAGATTGTCGACAATATTAAAATGTTAATTAAGGCAATACATTTGAATAAATATATTTTTCTCTTTTTATATTTGCCTCTCTTACTCAGAATTATCGGACAATATAATAAGTCAATCAGACATATTATTAACGTCACAAATATCTGCACCTGAATTGTATAATCAATTATCCGACTAATTAAATATACAGACATAAATTCGGCATATGACTGAAGAATACATGTAAGCATGGTCTTTCTGTGGCTACCGCCCATCCACATTCGTAACATAGCTATAATTATAAATGATTTGGCAAACATACTTATTAATCCCATAGTTGTAAAAGTCGTAACCAGAATAATTCCTTTTTCAATGTCATTAATAAGTACATTTATGCCATACGCTACTATATTAGCAGACCTTTCATTATTACATAAATTATTAGCTAATTTTTTTGAAATTTTGTTGTTTAGTATGTCCCACTGGTTTAACCAGCTTAATTTATTTTTCTTCATATATAATATTTTATATTCTAAATTAACTTTTTCAATACGTTTGGGACAACTTGTAACGAACGACACGTTTCACGTAACGAACGACATTTTTTTCGAAAAGTTTCAGAAAAATGTTGGTTTTTGCCACTTTTTTTGATATAATTTCATTAAAAAATGAGGTGTTTTTTATGAATTTTTTATCCCCGTTATTCGAATGTATGATAATAATATTCATTTCGAAGGCATATACCCGAAGAAAACTAAATATAAATAAAATAATTTTTTTATCAATCATAGTCTTAATCGATATGGTTACCATCAATTATCTTATTCATGATAAGCTTATCGCCATGACACTATTCGGACAATTAGTCTTTCTGATTATATGTTCATTATTTGAATACCGGTTATTTAAGAAAATATTACTTTTATTTATATCCACCATAACTAGTCTGATTCTTGAAATTGTGAGTGCAATTATAGTATCCATAATTCATTTAGCCATACAGAAGCCTGAAATCTTAGAATTAACAGGCAATCTTGTTACCATAGCATTATCCTTCATCTTAGTTTTTACTCCTGTATACAAGATTTACAACATAATTACTTCAACCAGATTTTCATATAAAATTGCATTAATTTATTCATATTTCATTGTAATTTCAGTTATAATAATTGCCAAAATGAATATACAATTTCTATATAAACACATTTATGTATATATAATTTTCATAATGTTCTTAATTCTATGTAACCTCTTATTATTATATTATGAGCGTGTTATTTTAGCCAAAGAACATGAACTCCAGAGTTATCTGAAGAACCAGCCTATTTATGAAGAGTTAATTAAAGATATTCGTTCAAGTCAGCATGAATTCTCAAACAGAATTCAGACCTTGCAACTTCTATGTGATTCAACCGATAACCTGGACGATATAAGAGAAAAGCTTCATGATTATACTAACACATATGGTAAACCGTTGCGTAGTTATCCATTGCTTTCCATAAATATGCCATTATTTGCTGCTGCATTATATAGTCTGTCAATTAAGGCAGAATCTAAAGATATTATAATCAATTTTGATATAATCTCTGAAATATTAGTAAGTCAGGCATCAGAGGTACTGCTGACTGATTTATCATGTATTTTACTTCAAAATGCTATTGATGCGAGCTACCCAAAAGACAATATTTATGTTAATATTAAATCAGATAATAAATATACGGAAATAGAAATACGAAACCCTGTTTTAAAATATTATTCACACGAAGAAACCAATAAATTTTTTACATATGGTTATTCATCAAAAAATACTGCTACTACAGCTTCCCATGGTATGGGCTTATATTATTTAAAAAAGGAAATACTGAAATATAACGACAGCGATCTCTATGTAGATTGCTTAGAGCATGAAGGCAGATATTGGATAATATTTAAAATTAAACTATAGAATTGAGGATTGCGATGCAAAATGTACTTATTGTAGAAGATGATAATTTACAAGCCGGGATGCTTTCAACTACCATAAGTCAGAAATATCCCGACTGGACTATAACTCATACAGACAATCTTGAACAGGCACTTAAAATAATAGATGATTCGGTACACACAATAAATTTCACTTTATTTCTCTTAGATATTCATCTTACTGAGCTAGAAAATGATAAAGGTGGATATGCTATTGCGAAACATCTTCGTGGTATTAATGTTTATTTTAAAACACCGATATTATTTTTAACATCTGTTTCAGGTGATGGTCATTATGCAATGTCTAATTTTCATTGCTATAATTATATTACTAAGCCATACGACGCTGGCATTATCCTGAACCAGATATCACATATGTTATTAACCGGTTTTCTCGAGACAATGATTACTGTCTGTGATATTGAACGAATCAAGCACCACATTTCCGTTAATGACATTATATTAATTGAAGCCTCTGGCCGCCGAAAAACCCTTCAGCTTACTAATTCACGTATTATTACAAGTATGTATACTATAGAAGATTTTATAAGAATGACGGACTCGAGACTGATTCAATGTCATAAGCACTACCTTATTAATCCTTTTCACATTGAAAATACCGACCGATTAAATCGATGCCTGAACATCTGTGGCAATAATATTCCTATTGGAAGAAAATATTGGGACAAATTTTTTGAAACTGTCGAATTGATTTAAGTATCAATTCGACAGTTATATTGAACGCCTTTTATATTAGACGACTTTTACATTGAATGCCTTTTATATTAGACAACTTATATACTAAACGACTTTTATATTAGACAACTTTTATATCAAGCCCTGAATCAGAATAAATATAATTAATATCGGTAATATGAATTGAAAATATAATTTAAGTTTCTTACAAATCTTAATACCCTTACCTGTATTGGCTTCATCAATATATTTATCAAAGCCCCAGCCCCATTTAGTAACACAGAACATCAGATATACAAGCGAACCTATCGGCAACAGCAAATTACTTACAATGAAGTCCTCGCTGTCTAGCACATCACGACCTCCGATAAGATGAAGATTTTTCCATATATTATATCCTAATACGCATGGCATACTTGCTGCAAGAATAATAATTCCGTTTACGGCAGCGGCTTTATTTCTGCTCCAGCCAAACATATCCATGCAGAATGACATAATATTTTCAAATACAGCAATGACTGTCGAGAAACTTGCAAATGTCATAAATAAGAAGAACAAACAGCCCCATACTCGACCACCTGCCATATTTACGAATACATTAGGAAGTGTAACAAATATAAGACTTGGACCGGCATCTACTTCTACACCATAACTAAAGCATGCTGGGAAAATAATAAGTCCTGACATTATTGCCACAAATGTATCAAGTCCACATATTTTAACGCCCTCTCCTGCAAGAGTGAAATCCTTACTCATATAACTTCCGAATATTTCCATTGCTGCCACGCCAAGACTCAATGTAAAAAATGCCTGATTCATGGCCGCAGTAATTATATTCTTCAGCCCTACATTTGATACACTCTTCATATTTGGTACAAGATAGAATTTAACACCCTCTGCTGCACCTGGAAGTGTAATACTATGTATTGCCAATACAACTATCAAAATGAGTAATGCACTCATCATAAATTTACTTATTTTCTCAAGACCATTCTGTAATCCTCTACTGCATACGAAGAAACCAAGTACAACTGTAAGTACCATCCAGAATGTCATCTGCTTTGGATCAGAAAGAAGATTACCAAACGCTGCTTTTGTATCCTCTGTACTCATTCCTTTAGTAAAATCTCCTTTAAGAAACTTAAAGAAATATGATACCATCCAGCCCGAAACAGTTGTGTAATACATCATAAGAACGCAACAGCCAAGTATAGCAATCCAGCCATGTATATGCCATTTACTGCCTTTTTTCTCTAATTCCTTATATCCTAGTACTGCACTTTTACGGCTTGCACGACCAACTGCAAGTTCCATTGTAAGTACAGGGAGTCCCATTATAATTAAAAATAATAAATATAATAATACAAACAGGCCTCCACCATTTTCACCTGTCACATATGGAAATCTCCATACATTTCCAATTCCTATCGCACAACCGGCACTTACAAGCAGAAAGCCAAGCCTCGACTTAAAAGATTCACGTTTCATAATTAACCTACTTTCATCTTATATTTTCTTAGATTTCTCATAATCTTTCAGAGCATTTAATGCCTGTCCACCCATCAGATATAACATTCCGATATTAAATATAGTCATAAGTCCTATTCCGACATCACCTAAGTCCCATACAAATGTATATGTCGCAATTCCACCGATAAATAACATTACTAACGCAATTATTTTATATAACGTCTGCCAAAGCCACCTGTCACCAAACAGATATGCCACATTGCTTCTGGCATAAAACAGAATTCCGATAAATGTCGAGAAGCTGAATAGAAACAATGTAATCGCAATAAATATTACACCGAATTTACCAAGATGATATTGCATTGCCGATTGTAATAAGTCCATTCCTGCCTTACCATCAACAATATGTCTTGGTGCAGTAAGCATAATCATTGCTGTACAACTACATATCACTATCGTATCGATAAATACACCTAGTGCCTGTGTAAATCCTGCTTTGACCGGAAGGTCACATTCTGCTGCCGCTGCCGCACATGGTGCCGAACCAGAACCCGCTTCATTTGAAAACAATCCTCTCTTAACACCATTCATAAGAACTGCACCAAAACCTCCTGCTGCGACCTGTCGGATTCCAAATGCCTCTTCGAAAATTCTTCCAAATACGCCCGGAATACTTCCAATATTTTTTATAATAATAAATAATGTGATTATAAAATAACATACAGCCATAATTGGAACAACTACGTCTAACACCTTGACAGTTGCATTTTTCCTGAGGACAATTATCGCTGCTATCACCACCAACGCAATTGTCGTATATAGCGGTGGTATGTTAAATGCGTTATCAAATGCAGATGCAACAGAGTTACTTATAACCTGGCTGATTCCGCACCAGCAGATAAGTCCGGATATTGCAAATAAAATCGATATAAGCACATATCTTCTCTTCTTTTTGAATTTATTTTCAAAAAAGCTATGGATATAATATGCCGGACCTCCACGATATCCTCCGTACAATGGGTCTTTTTCCTTATACATCTGTGCCAATGTTGCCTCTATAAATGCAGTAGACGAGCCAATAATCGCCGTTACCCACATCCAGAATACTGCGCCTGCGCCACCTGCTGAAATCGCAGCTACAACGCCCACTAGATTTCCCATTCCGACTCTCGTTGCAGTCGATACAATCAAGGTCTGAAATGCCGTTAAACTGTCCTTATGTTTCTTTTTCTCCGTAAGTCCTCTGAGCATATCCGGAAATAATCTTATCGGTAATAACCTTGTTCTTATCGTGAAATAAATTCCCGTTGGAATCAAAATAAGCACAAGTAAAGATATACCAATACTTCCTCCCTGTGGCAGTGGTATCCTCAAAATATCACCCCAAAGAAATGAATAAATCTTCTCAATAATCGTTATTATCATCTTAATAGTAATCCTTCCTCAATACTGTAAACGAATCTTCTTATGCAATTACCCTCTCTAAAAATGTCGTGCAAAAAATAAGATATAAAGTTTATATCAAAACTAAATATCTTATCTCTGCTCATCTTCGTGCATTGTCATATTCTGTCGTTTTTTCTATATGTAGTATAATACTATAATTAATGTAATGTTGCAATGATTTTAGGGGAAAATCATTTGGTCTCATTTCCTTTAATAATTAATTCCTTGATATTGATTTTTACCAAGCTTTTCTTATAAAAAACTCACTTCTATATGATAATAGGTTTTATTATTCACCTATTACCGAGAAATGAGTATATTATAAATAATATTTTAAAAATTCTTCTATTTTTCTATTAGGAATATACATCTATTTTTCTTTTCTCTTAAATGCTCTTTTCATTTTACAACTAGGGCATAATATTTTTCCCTTCTGCTTTGCCAATTTTATAATTTTATATGAATCATTTGGATTATATTCCATATGTTTTCCACACTTTTCACATATAATATGTATTTTTTCAGTACTTCTATTCATTTTATAATCTCCAAATTTAACAAACAAAGTAATCATCAATAGTTAAATTATGCCTCTAAAATAATTACTATTTTTTTGTAAATTCTCCCTCTATTGTACCGTCTTTAGTGGCTTTCCATTTTACATCATAGCCTTTAAAAACAGATAAAATTAATGAAATTCCTAATGATGATGCAAGAATGATTGTGCTTATCTCCAAACCAGACATTGCTGCAACTCCACCAGCTGCTACATATGAAATTCCAGCCGTTCCCGGAGCAGTAGCACTGCAAACAGCTAATGCTCCAGTGATAATTGCTAATTTTTTTACAGGTAATTTTGACAAAACACTTGAATTTTTTAATTTCTTTGCTAATTCTCCCGTAACAACAAAAGTTTCAACATTTTCTTTCATTACTTCTTTTAATTCATTTTTTGTCGTTACAGTTCTCTTAGCTGCATCTTTTTTTAATGATATGAATTTTTTCATATAATTAATCCTCTCTTATATACATTTAATTCTATGTCATTTCAATTTTAAATGTATATTAATATTAACTATGTGATTTTTTTTCTATTTGCAATTTATTTTTAAATATTTGATTTAATTGGTTTTGAACATTTTTCGAAGCAAGATTTCTTTCCTCAATCTCACCCTTTTCAACTTTTATCATAATTTCAATATATGCTTTTCCTAATGCCGCAGTTAGTATTCCAGCTGTTGTACCACTAATTGCGCCAGTTACTATATTTACGCCCGGTACAAATTTTAATAGTCCGGTTACTATGGTTTTTCCTGTTACCGTAACGGTGGATGTTCCCAATAAAGATGTAATAGTCGTCCTAAAGAAATGATCTGTTAAAGATATTCCAAATATTGATGTGATTTTTGCCATCATTCCTATTTGAGCTGCCACAAGCGCTGGGGCATCTGCAAAAGGTATAGGTATAAATCCTATTGTAAAACATGATGCTGCTGTTGCATTTACTATTCTGTTAGCATTTTTAATCTTTAAGTCAATTGAACCCTTTTGAACACTGCACCAAGCATTTTGAAGTTCTTTTGGTAAAATCTGGTTTGTTGCCTCACATAAATCACTAACTCCAAATTTCTTTTTAGGTATTACACCTTCATCACAATCCTCCGGATCCTCATCTTGAGCTAAAACTTTTATAATATTTGATACTTTTAATCCCGGATAGTTGTCTTTAATCGCATTAATTAATTTTTCTGCATGTTTTATTCTAAAAGCCTTTGTAATAACCAATATAACACTTATATCCTCTGATATTTCATTAATATACTCTGCTTCAAAACTTTCTAATCTATCACTCTCACAAGACACACAGTACCACATTGCATATGCTTCATCCTTCTTACGATTATTCTTTATTTCATTTTTTATCGCCTTTAATGAACGTCTTCTTTTTTCTGCATCTAACTCTAATCCGACTGTATCCATTATTCTAAGTGGGACTCCATCTTTTTCATACCATTTTACATCACCTAAATCTGTTATCGGTCGGCCAATTCCTGTTTTTACAAGATTTCCACCTAAAGCAGCATTTAGAAGTGTACTTTTACCTACTCCAGTTTTTCCTGCAATAATAAGATTAACGTGTCCCCATTTTCTCATTTCATCATAATATTTGTTGCTAAATTCTTTCATAACATTTAAATTCTCCATATCTTCCATATTACTAATCCTCCACTTCGACTTTCTGTTCAAAATGTTTTTTCTGCGATTCCATATATCCAATTTTTTCTGCTATTTTAGCTGGTAGCTTACATAAGGCAAATGCTATTACAATCGTGAAAAACATTTTTATAACTATTTTCATTGACTTATCTAATATCTTTTTCATTATTCCTTTCCTCCAATCCATATCGTCCCGATTCCGACACTTTATTTCGACATATTCTTATTATATCACTTATATATATACTTCTTCAAGTAAAAACTTCCATTTTGGACACTTTTTTACTTCCATTTTGGATAAACTCACTTATGAGGTGATGTTTATGTCTGAAAGAATAACACAGAGCAAGAATCCCATAATTGGCTCAAACATTAGAAGATTACGCAAAGAACGTGGTCTGAAAGCGGTCCACGTGATTGCCAGATTACAACTTGAAAACGTTAATGTAACAACTGGTATCTTCAGCAAGGTTGAAAATGGCTTAAATAATCCGACAGTTGATATGCTAATAGCTCTAACTAAGATTTTTGGTTGTGATTTTAATGAATTTTTCAAGCCATTATAAAACCATTATGTAATTTATATATCTGGCATTTGCCAATCAAGTATTTTTCTGCCTTCTACAGGAATTAATTTTTTATTGATGAATTGTACATCTGATTTTCTTATGCATAAAAATTCCCCATTAATTCCTGTCCTACATATACATATATTTCCAAATAGGCCACCTGTTACCTGTCTGTTACAATCCATTATCATACAATTAAAAGGTAAGCCCGATTTTTCATTTTCTTTGTTAAATACGATACAAATATTATCAAAATGCATAATATCTATCTCGCCTTTTACATATTTCCTGAAAGTATCTGTTTTACTTTCTATTTCTGTAAATTCCATTATTCCCATACTGCCTCTGTCATTTGTTTTTATCTGGATTATAGTAATCTTTTTAGACATATAAGCCTCCTAGTATACATTGTCATGATATCTTTCTTTTTTCTTCATGAGATGTTTTTGCTGTTTTCCTAAGACGTTCCTATTCTTTTTTCTGATATACCACTGGTCTTCTTCTCTACTTTTATGACTATAGAATACTATCTTTATTCCACAATTTTGTAATTGTGATTTTAAGCAAATTCTTATTTTGATTATATAAAAAATGTACCACACATTAATTCTCAGACATTTTGTCTAATCACTAATGTATGATACATTATCGCATCAGGCATTATTTACTTTGATTTACCTGAATTTATCTAAATTCTATATCATCTTTTTCCCCATATTTATCGATAAAGTAATCGGAAATCTTCCTGTATATTTTATATTTATCATCCTTTTTAGTTTCAGTATATACAGCTACACTGATATCCTCTGCTGCTGTCAATATCCTATCAATTTTCTCTGTTGTAATATCCTTACAATAACTCTTCATTATACTTTGATACATTTTCTCTATCTGTGTTTCTGAATTATTTATATTCTTTATTAAATCCACATCTATATCCTCAATAACTACTAAATAAAGTTCACATAGACATTTATCAAGTGCCATCTTCTTATAATCCACATTTGGTTTTACAGTCAGCTTCATATAATCTAAGTCAAGAATCAAAAATGCAATCTCTGACATTATTCTGACCATATCACTTCTTTCTGATTCACCATTTTTGTTATTAATGATATAATTCATAAACTCATCATAAACTTTCTCAATATATGAGAACGCATTCTGAATATCCTTATCATAGATAAATGCATTAATTATATTCCACATTAAATCATAATATGTAGGTACAAATTCTTCATTTTTATCTTTCTCATATATCCTAAGCATATTAGGCAAAGCCTTTATTTTACATTCGGATACTTTTCGATAATTGTTCACCAAAAAGTAACTAGATGCTGTTTCTTTCCATATATCAATAATCACATCATCTGATAATACGGACATATTGATTTTATTTTCAGCTAATAATTCATAATTACATTTTCTTCTATATTCCATTATTTCATCATTATCATATTTTCCTGCATATTCCATGTTTTCAATCATTATATCATAAATATAACTTCTTAAGAAATCGGCATCCTTTTCCATATACTCTTCTGTATTCTTGTCCACATACTTTTTTACCTGCTTTCCCACATTATTTTCTATATGCTTTTCTTCTTTATCCATCTCCAAATATTTTCCTATATATTTTTCTAATGAATATTTTCTTACGAATTCATTATAAATGTCCAATGCTTTTCGACACTTTTCCATCATATCTTTATGTTTGGATGATGGATATTTGATTTTCGCCAACCTAGCATAAAATAGAACGATATAATAATCGGGTTCATATCCATTTTTGCAACTTTTATATTTCTCTATTGAATTTTCTAATATTTCAACTCGAAATTTCTCATAATTTTCTCCAAATATTTTATCTACAATTAGAATTATTTCTCTGCCATCAGGCATTTCCTTTTTCAAATATTCCCTGATGAATTCATAAAGATGTTCTTTTATCCTGTCATTACCAGTCTTTCTATAATATTCAAGACATATATTCCATAGTTCAGCCCGCTTATCTCCATCCTCTGACATTTTATACAGATAGAAATGAGCAGTTAAAATATATGATACATATTCCTCATTGCAGTAGTGTAATAACTCATAACAATATTTCGTGGCAGTATCATATCTCTTCTGTTCCACTAACAGTCCGATTAATTTACAACAAACCCACTCAGAATACCGGCAAATACCGTCTTGCATATTTTCATGGCTTTTTTCTTCTCCTAATACATTTTCAAGACATTCTATTGCTTTTTCTATAGCATTTATTTCACAATAAATGTCAGCAAGCTCCTCCATAACATTTTCGTATGCCAGATTACCTTCTTTATATCCGGATTTATATATTGCTATAGCTTTATCATACTCTCCCCTTTTACGATAATCTTCAGCAACATCAGCTTCTGTTACTGTATTTCCATAATACTTGATTATATCTGGTTTCTCCGTTCTTAATTCCATCATCTTTTTCTGATAGAAGAATGCCTTTTCTGAATCTGACACATATTCATCTTTATAAGAAAAACTAAAAGGATTACTATAATATAAATTCTTAATTTCAGAATACATCCTCTCCTTAATTTCATTATTATAAGATGACATCGGAATATTATCAGCTGCAATGTCATATGTCTTGGATATTAACTCATATATACCAGCCAGCCCAGAATACGTCTTCTCTAAAGATAATTTCAGATTTCTATTAATTGCCTTATCCGTAATTCGGCCTGCTTCTATTAATTCTTGTGACAGATAGTCCGGGTCGTCTGAATACTCTTCGCAGCAATTAATTGCCTTCTCTAACCAATTATGTATTATAACAAATACTATATCAAGATTATCATCACTTCCTATTCCTATATAATCTGTTTCGGTAAATGCATAGATTAATTTCTTATAAGTCTTCTGCAATAGATTGTATTTTTCTCTATCATTATATTCAAGAAGAATTTCCTCTGCTTTCTGCAGATTCTCAACTTTTTTAGACAGCATACATAACTTCGCATAATCTATGGTATTACCTGACATTCTTTCTAAAAATATATCTAACAGATATTTTTTATTAATTTCTTCGATAATTTTCTTCGGTTCTTCTTCCATATATTTAATCATTCCGCGAATTATCCCCTCACACTTTGAGGCATCAGGAGCTAAATCCTTATACACCAAATCCTGTATAATCTGATGAAGATATATTTTGTCCGTAATCTCATCTTCCATAATCCAGCCATGTTTAATAAGTGCCTCTACTTTGATATGTGCATTCTTTATATCACATAATTCTTCGAATTTACCACGTCTTATATTAACACCTGCAAATATCGATAAATCACATAATATCTCTTTTTCAATCTTATCAAATCCTGATAAGTCAAATAACATTCTTAAATGTCTGTTTACACTTTCAGCCGATAATTTTCTGTCTTTCCTGTGTTTTATCTTAGTGTCATTAGTATTATTTATTCCTTCCTTTTCTAGAAATTTATCAAGCAATTCTTCCGGCGAAATATCTGTGTGTTGAAGATATTTAGCAATCAATTCGACAGTCATTGTATGATAATCCACGAATTGTAATAACTCACTTATCGCCTCTTTCTCTGACTTAGAATATTCTATATCGTTATATGATAAGAATAATTCCATAATATCTTCTTCATCTTCTATCTTATCAACCGCAAGCTGCTTATAATTATAATCTCTGAAATCCTCCCTTGTCGTAATTATGAATTTACATGGTAATTGAAGGAATCTTTCTAAATTTATCTCAGAATCAATGTCAAAGTTATCCATAATTATCAAATCATCAGATGTTACTATTGTTTCTAATAATTTCATCTTACGATTAAAATATTCAACTGTGCTTTCATCTTTATCTCTGGATATTCCATTAATATTAACACTTTCACATACCATCTGCTCAATACTTGAATTAAATATTGCAAATACAACGTTGTTATAATTTCCACGATTTCTCTTCACGTATTGTTTCGCAAGCTCTGTTTTACCTATACCACCTATTCCTGACAGAAATATAGCATTACTGTCATTAAACATTTCTTTAATACATTCTATCTCTTTATTTCTTCCAACAAAACAAGCCTGATTATACTGAAATGAATCAACCAGATATAATCTGGTAACATCTGATAAATTAATCATCTCATCTAAAGCCTCTATAACTGGTTTCATTTCACTCCATCTCGATGCAGTTGATACAGATAATGTTTTTCTTAGAAATTTCTCCATTATTTTATACAAAGCCGGCTGATATCTCGAATCCTTAAATTTCATATCTTCAAAGTTATACCTGCTTGATATTCTCATATCATCCAAATCAGGTTTTCTGTCAAATAATTTATAGAATAATATTGCTCCTATTGAGAATATATCCGTATGCTTTCCTATTCTGTTAATACGTCCCTGAATCTGCTCCGGTGCTGAAAATCCCTCTGTATATGAAATATTTACTTTATCATTTGCTTCAATCCCTGCAAATGTTATTACTGAATCGAAATCAAATAGCATAATATGTTCTGTAGTTTCGGGCATAATAAATACATTTTCAGGTTTTAAATCAAGATGAAGATAGCCATTGCCATGATATTTTTCTATAATTATCGCTATGCTTTTGATACGTTCTAACAATTCGATTAAAGATTTATCTTCATATTTTCCATAGTCAATCCCTTCATCCAGAGACATTACAGAATAAACCGTATTATTGTACTCTAAAATATCTGTAGAATTAATGGTGGAATTAATTAGTCCGAGTGTCTTTCTCAACTCAACATTTCTTCTATAAGTCTCAATAAATTCTTTCTTCACATTTTCAAATCGTAAAGTATTATCATCACATACTACAACTTCATTATCTCTCGTTCTTTCTAAACTTAAATACACCGGAAAACATTCCTTTAATCTGATGTTATGCTCTATATCCAGATTATCTCTGTATTTAGCATTATAAACGATGCAGTTTGCCCCTCTGCCTATTTCATTTTCTATCTTATAGATCTTATCCTGTATTATAATCTCACTGTTTTTTTCTAATCCTGCTCTGTTATCAACCATATTCATAATTCTCCATACACGTTCAATTTAATATACATACTACTACATTTTAATATATACATACTACTACATTTTTGTAGATAAATCATTACTTTTATTTTATAATAGAATCAAATCGCCTAGAAAAGAGGATTAGTATGAGACAGGATTATACTGAATTTAATAAGCAAAGTACAACTGAATACCCATCTATTGATGATGTTGAAGATGCAATAGATTTTCTTAAAGCCCCTGCATCTTTCCGCTCGTTTAGAACAGGATTAATTAAGATTTTTCTGGACAAATATATAGAAAACATCTCTGACAATTCTGATTCTATTGATATTAATTTCATTAATATTGATTCAACTAATATTGATTCAAATAACATCGCTTTATCTAATATTGCTCCAATTAATATTGATTCCACTAATATTGATTCCACTAAATCTGAAGCTGTCAGAATTAATTCCATGGAACCGGAATCTGCTGATTCATATGCCGAAGAGCAGATGGCTAAGTGTCTATTTAATAAATTACATAAAATTGGTTCTTCAATAGAATACAATACTGTCCTCTCATGGTTTCAAGGCAAACACCGACCTAAAGTGGAAGCTGGCTATCGTCAGCAGATATATGAAATCTGCTTTGCACTAAATCTGACATTTGATGAAACAAAATGGTTCTTCGGTCACGTATATTACGACAGAGCCTTTAATTGTCATACAATTGAGGAGGCAGTATTTTATTATGCTTTCCGTAATAATGTCGGTTATCAGGAAGCCTTAGAAATCATTGACACAATCTATGCTTCTAATAGTACTATTGAATCTATTTCTCCTTCTGAAATTTCCGCCTATCCTACGGAAAATTATACGCTTTTTGTCCAGGAACATATTTCTGATATTCACTCTAAAGAGGAAATAATAGATTTTTTAACAGCAAATAAGGATAATTTTAATGAATGGAATAAGACGGCATTTGCAAATCTTAATAATCTGGTTAAGACATTGATTGTTTCTGATGCTGCAAAGAAAGAGATTCATAATCTTAAGAGATTACTTACCCGTAGAATTAATTCGAACAATATTGATAATTCTGAACATATCAGAATAAATCAATATGATAAGTGTGGTCTTATTATGGAAGAAATATTGTATGATGCAAAAAAAAGTTCTTCTTCTGATAAATATATTTACGAAACTATCAATGGTAAGAATGTATGCTCAAACACATTTATTTTAGAACGTCTGCTTTCTTCATCTACCGGCTTACCAAAATCTCCTGACATTCCATATATTGTCAGAAATAATTTTCCTAATAAAAAGGTAATGTCGGACATTTTATCTGAGCAGAAAGTCTCTCTGTCTAAATCATATGATGGAATCCGTAAGATGATTATTCTGTTAGATTTCTATAGTTTCTGGGTTAATATAAAGCTCGGAATATCTGATATATCAGAATATTCTGCTTCCGAAAGATTTACTACTTATATAGATGAAACTAATGCTCTTCTCCATAAATGTGGATATGAAGATTTATTTGAAGGTAATCCATATGACTGGGTGTTCATATGTTCTGCAAAAAACGATGAACCTTTGGAGTTCTTCCGTTCCTGTGTAAATGAATTATTAGAAAGCTAGATAAGTTGTGTGTATCATTTGCACGACATCTTAGAAGAAACTGATATATTGCTTCCTATGTTATCTGCAAGAAACATAATAATCACATATAATTTTCTATAAATTTATAGCAACATAATAATAATTCCTATAGCAAAAATAATTCCTAATGCAATAAGTATCTTTGATAAATCACTTAATCCATCCGATGATTTCGTATTTTTCCAGCTATCCTTATCTTCAATATCATCTATTGCAAATGATATTTTTTCATATAGCGATTTATTATTTGATACCGGCTTAGCTTGTACAGTAGATGCTTTATTTTTCGTTATCTTTCTCTCATTCTCATCCAATTTTCGTAATTGTGCAAATGGATCTTCCTGATTTATAATTCTCTCATAGAATTTTTTAACCATTTCCAAATCATTTTGGTTTGAAATTGCATAATCATATGTATTATGAGCAAGGTCATTCCTAACAGAACGAAGATGTATTAATTCCCTATAATCTTCATTCCAGGTAGAAATTTTATATTTTCTTCCACCAGTCATATCCATTTGTGAAATATATTCTGATACACCATTTGTACAATTAAAAATTTCTCCACAGATTTTATCTAATTTCTTATATTCATCAAAAAATTCATTGTCAATAGCTTGCATATTACTACATTTCCTCCTTCTGTAATATTAATTTATCCAATCAAATAATTAATGATTATTTAACATATTTCTTTATTAATTAATATCAAATAGCGATTGCTGAACATATTTCTCAGGAAATTCATTAAGATATCTGAAGCACTCTTCTACATCATACATAATTCCATTCGCCTTACATACCTCACGAAAAATCTCCATAAGTCTCTTACTTTCAGGGCTTGATAACTCATATGCATTTCCATAGTTCTTAATATATTTTAACTTCATTCCCGGGAAATATTTATCTAATGCCTGATAGAAATATTCTCTGTCACCATCTCTTAAAGTAACACCCATATCAAAGCATATGATACCTTTCACACCTGCCTGGACACAATAATTCAGTATTCCTCTTATATTCTCTTCCGTATCATTTATAAATGGCAGAATTGGTGAAAGCCAGACAACTGTCGGTATTCCTGCCTTCTTACATTCCATAAGCACTTCGAATCTTTCTCTCGTCGTCGATACATTCGGTTCTAATATCTTACATAGCTTTTCATCATAAGTTGTAAGTGTCATCTGCACGACAGCTTTTGCCTTCATATTTATTGATTTCAGCAGGTCAATATCTCTTAATATTCTGTCTGACTTAGTCTGTATTGCCACACCAAATTCGTATTTATCAATTAATTCAAGGCATTGTCTTGTAAGACATAATTTTTCTTCAATATGCATATATGGGTCACACATTGCACCTGTCCCAATCATACATTTTTTACGCTTAGACTTAAGTGCCTGCTCTAAAAGCTCTACTGCATTTTCTTTAACCTCAATATCTTCAAATTCATGCGTAAAACCATAGCAATTACTTCTGCTGTCACAATAGATACAGCCATGTGAACAGCCTCTGTAAATGTTCATCCCGTTTTTAGCTGAAAGTATTCCTTTTACTTTGACGTAATGCATTATCTTTTCTCCAAATATATCTTTCTATCATTATTATCAATTTCAAATTCAATTCATAGTATAAACTTCTATATAAATCAAGGTTATGCAGTATGCTTTGTTTCTATCACATACTTTTCTTTTAACTTTGAGCATCTATTCTGTGCAATGATTCCTTCATACTGCAATCTTCCAGCCACGATTCCCGGATGAATTCCTATTGATTTGGCAAACTCCACAATCTCATCATCAGAAATATATCTTGTTGGAGCTAATCTTTTATAATCCATAGGTGAAATCAAATAGTTCATCGCAAACTTATCTGCCTCTATTTCCAGATTATTGTCAATATCCATCATTTCTTCAACTGTACTGCTGATAAATACTGTTTTTATTTTCTGTTGAAGAACATGTTTAATTTCATGAAATAATGAAAACCAAAACTTATCCGCATCCAATCCTCGATTATTCATCGCAAGCACTACTCTGTCCTCTGATACCCATTTAACAGCACCATTCACACCTGAATTCTTCAAATGTGGTAATAGAACGAAAGCGATACCACATTCAGCAAAAATCTCACGCATTCTTGATAAAAAGTCCTCTGGTTTCTTAACAGTCATACTTCTAAGTTCTGGCAAATACCCTTTTAACTTCCCAGCATTATAAGGTTTAGTCTCGACACTTTTTGAGATGTTAATAGCGGTTTGAATCCATGCTCTGGAATTAATAATATTCTTCTCACTATTGCAAGATGAGCTTGATCTGAAATTTACCAAAAAATCTGGTTTTAACATAATTCTTAAATCTGCGACCTTGAAAAACTTACATAAATTTGCAACCTTATCATTTATATTTCTTGCAGTCGGCAGACCAATTACATCCACAAAATACTTATAATCTATTTCCCTTGCAAGTTCAGCCTGTGCCTCAAAGTCCTTAGCTTGCTGTATTTCAATCAACTTCTGATCATAAGTATTCTGCAAATTCTGCCAAACACTAACACTCGTTCCAAACATTACAGAAAGTTTCTTTGCTAGGTCATTTGAAATATTCGCCTGACCATTAATCAATTGACTTAAAGTCTTCGCTGTTGTTCCCATTCTAGCAGCAAATTCAGCCTGACTAATTTCCATATCTGCAATAATATCTGCAATATAATATCCTGGGTGAAATGCCACTATATCTTTGTATTCATTTACATTACTCATAATGGTTCGACACCTCCGTTACTTTCACAATTTTAATCATTTTACACTGGGATAATATGTCTCCTTCCGTAATCTCTTTCCCATCGTTATCACAAGGAATCATTGTAACTCTATATCCCGTATTTCCTAATCGTATGCTCCATTCATCTTTTCTATCACCTTTTAAATGTTCAAAATGAAATGGAGGATAATTAGCAATATCCATCAGAGACTCTGCATTAAGAATAAAGTTTTCTGCTGATTCAAGTTTCTTTTTTACTAACTCGGGATATCGCCATTTTTTCTTGTACTCAGAGCAAAATTGTTTCTTTACAGTTTCACTCTTGTACAGTATCTGCATTTTCAAGCTTAAATATCCTATCCTTTCATTTTAATTACCTTTTTGGTAATCATATTATAGCATTATCTATATTCAAAGTAAATACTTTTCAAGCAAATATTATTACTATGTGTTACCTTTTTCGTAATAAAATTCCAAAAACATATCAAAATTTCTTCATAATATCTTTTTAGAAATATTCAGTCTTTTTTTCTATCACTATACGCCAGTTCTTTTTCTAAAATAAGAATACCTACATTTTTACAATAACTTGTCCTTTATCCTATTCGCTGCTTCGATATGCATTATCCAATGCCTTGAAAGTGGCATTTTTATTATCCCTTTTATATCTTTATTACACCAGTAATCTATAAGCCAGATTGCTGACTCACTTTTACTTACCACTCTCAAATCCAGAATTCGTTGTTTATCTGCTTCTGTAAATTTTTTCTTTACATCTTCATAAGAAATTGAACTTTACTGTAATAGACTCAATAATCCCTCATTGTTCTTATTCGCCTTTGTCAGCATTGCCTGTCCTACATTATCAAGAATCATATTCTTTGAAAATTCAACCATCTCTTTAGCCATATCAACATCTCTTATTCTTGATTCTGCAGCCGTTGTATTCTCAACCACATTATTTTCATTTAATACACTTATATATGCATGCACAATTTCATGCAACACAGCATGCTTATTATTGTCATAAGTATGTACATCTCCTGGATTTGCGGGGGATGTTAAAATTACATCTGTGCCGATATTATCACCAATATACCAGTCTAGCCCTAGTAGTGGTGCAACAAAGCCATACTTTTTCATCTGCATTGTCCTCTGATAATCATATATGTATACATTCACATCCGGTGCTTTTGAAAACCCTAACCTTTCTGCAATAGCTTCCGTTTCAACTTCTGCATATTTAAATACATCCTTTGCAGCTTCTGCTTCTGTTTCATAATATACATCTATCCACTTACCATCTAGCTTAATCATCCCATTTGTCCTAAGATATAATGTAGGTATAAAATTTACAGTAACTATTAACACCAAAATACCTAAAACAATAAAAATACGTCTGAACCATCTTTTCTTCATAGAAAGAACCTCCTCTTTTTCTTCAGTGTATGAAAGCACTTAAGAAAATGGAAGTTATTCTGGTCATTTTTATATATGACTTTAGTAATTTTTTTCAAAAAAACAGCTATATTTAAGAATCAGTACATTTCTCTCCTTGGTTCCCAATTTTTCGTAGATGACAGAAATATAATTCTTAACAGTTCCATTTGATAGACATAATTTATCAGCTATCTGCATATTTGTATAACCACCTATCATCAACAGAAATATCGATTTTTCTCGCTCTGTCAACTCTCCCAATAATGTTTCAAATTCTTTTTTCTTTTCATTATCTGCATCGCATACTATTTTAGAATTATCTTCAGTTTTCAACTGGGCAAGCAAAATTTTGTATCTCTCCATCATAAACAATATCTGCCTAAATATTCTTAATATGTTCTACTACATTTGTTCAGGTAGTTTGGAATAATTCTACATCTGTTGTGTCAGCATACTGTATCATCTTCTATTTTAACTTCTATATTTGTCTGTACATTATCGGTCTGATATATTAGAATTTTCCCACACCACATTCACCTGTTCTAATTTTATCCGCCATATTACTGTTCCAGTCCATTGCTTTACTGAACAGGAGCTTGATGCTCTCAATAAGATTGTCACCGCCTACCTTGATATTGCTGAGGTACACACTCTTAACAAAGAACCAATGTACATGAAAGACTGGCTGGAAAACATTGACGATTATCTGAAAATGACCCGACGTAATATTCTTACCAGTAGCGGGCATATCAGCCATAAGCAGGCTATTGAAAAAGCTCATGCAGAATATGATAAATATAGGAATCGACTGGATGATACCCTCTCCCCAGTTGAAAAGGATTTTATTGAAAGTATCGGTATGTTAGAACAAATTACCGACAGCTCAAAAAAGTAGCATTTTTTTCATCAAAAAAAGCCTCTTCACCACTGGAACAAATCCGGTGATGGAGAGCTTTTCTGTTTTAGACTTCTTCTGAATAGTCACAATTAGAACATTTCCAAACTTCGCCAGCCCACTGTAAGTAGCCACCACATTCATGGCATGGACGAGATTCATAATATACCTTGTCGCAATCTGGACACCTCTACATAATTTCTCACCCTTTCTACTACATTTATAACGATTGAAGAGTTATCGTTAAATATTAATGAGTTCTGATAATTTTTCTTTGACAAGCCATTCATTTCTTCACATTGTACTTATCTATCAATGATAGTTCTTATCTACTGTTCCAAAACACATATCCCTATTCTTATAAAACTATTTTTTAAGGCCTAACACCTATTTGTCTCAATAAACTTTCAATGAAATCACGAGCATACTTGCGTTTTAATTTACTGTGATTTGCTTGGTTGTAATAGTTTCTAAGGCAGTTATAGCAAGAAGTGTTTTCATCGCAACATTGTTGTGATACTTTCGCATATGCTACATTTAAAGATGTTATTACAGCGTTCTTATCAACCAGTCTCTTAACATGACCTGCTCCTCCTGGAACATTGTCATAGATCAAAATATCATAGCTATGCTGCTCTAGGTTCAGTTCAAGAACACCCTCTATGTCATTTCTCTCAATCCCAAGTCCAATACTTATTCCTTCAAGAAATGCATACATAAATGACAACGCAATCGCATAATCTTCCTTCGTAAAGGATCCTAACATAGAAATAGTAAATCGAGCTACATCTGTTTGGAATCTATGTCCAAGCTTAATTTGAGTAAGTTCTTCACAAGAGCAATCAAATTGCCTGTAATTCTTGTGTTTCTTTAATGATGTAGGTGTAATTACTTTTCCTTTTACTATGTCGCTATATCCACATACTGGACACATATTGAATGATGACTTGTTCATGACAAGGAGCTCGTCATTGGTACTTGTCTCAATGGTAATAGCATTTGATAAAGAAACAACATTCTCATCCTTTATACCACCACCAAGATATGATACTTCACCAGCATATGACCTTTTTGGCTTTGCACGAGTACTTTCTTTCGTGATACCAGTTTTAAATCCGTTTACTGGTTCAATATAAAATTCTTGTACCTCTGTACCAAGAGGTTCTCCACAATACTTGCACTTATTTCCAGTTCTTGTACTTACAGACACATTTATCTTTTTACAATTAGTACAAGTGCAGAAATAATTTCGTGGATATTCTCCTGTTTTAGGTAAGGAAATATACTTTGAAGTATATTTCTTGCCATCAACAATGATTTCTGAATCCGGAGCATATTCTGATATCGCTATTTTTAAATCGCGACTCAAATCATAGCTATTATCCAGACTACCTTCTTTATATATTTGCAATTCAACAACATCAACCGGGAACCCATATTTAGGAATGACACAGTACTTTGAAAGTGAATCAATTACCTTTTCCTTATGCAAATTCTCAATTTGTCTTTGGTAATAATCCGCTTCCTTATAGTTTTCTTCTGTTACAGCTTCCTTTTTCGCCTTTTCATACTCTTCTGCAATGGATTTAATTGTTGAAACAAAATGCTCCATCTTTTCATCATTACCTCCGATTTCATCAAACCATTTAAAGTTGTGATAATCTCGATATACATCCCCAGGGAGTATTTTCTCGTTGATATAGGTATTCAAATCACTCGGATGACTTGAAATATAGCTTTTAAACTCCTCTAATGCTTTTCCAAAGACTAATTCATCAATACTGCTGAAATAATCTGGGTGTAGTCTAAAGAAGAATCCTAAACATGTAGCCATCAAATGACGAACGATTATCTTATGATTTACTACATTAAAATATGGTGGCTTAATGACACCAGAAATCATTTTTTCCGGACTACAGAAGTATGTATAATCATGAGATCCAGTCCCACAGTATGTCAAAATGTATGCTGCACTATCTTTTCTTCTTCCTGCACGTCCTGCACGCTGAACATAATTCGCAGGTGATGGTGGTACATTTCGCATAAATACTGTTTCAAGGTTACCAATATCAATACCCATCTCAAAAGTTGTTGAACAACTTAAGATATTGATTTTTTTATTTTTAAAGTCTTGCTGATATTGTTTTGCCTTCTTTCGATCAAGCTGAGCAGTATGTTCCTTAACAACAATGCTTTCAATTTTCTTTGTCTTATATTGTCTTCTATAATAATTCGTTGCAAGCGCCTCATCCGGATCTACTTCACTCAATGTGCCATCACATTTATCCTGAACACACTTATTATGGACATTATATGGAGTCAAACGACCACATTTAGAGCAAATATAGTATTTTGATGTCTTATAATTCTTAACTACATACTTACTTGCTTCAATTTGATAGCATTCCTTAGTTTCATGCTTCTTAAACAATTCACCCGCAACGGCCAAGTTGTTAAAAATAACCTCCAACAATGCTTTTGCTGATTCTTCGTCACAGTCACAAACTTTCTGAACATAACGAACAACCATATTATCCTTTCCCTTTACAGGTAAGAAACTTCTAACACCATTTATTGTCTTAGGGCAATTGAACATTACGTAGTTATCAAATCTTCTATATTCCAAAGCTTCCATCTTTTCATCTGGAGTTAATGTTGATTTGATCGAGTTTATGGCAGGCGCAACTTTGAATATACCAAATACAACCTGCATAATTGTTTCCAGGTCCTTCTTTGTAATGTTATATTCTCCAAATTCAGCTTCAACGTCTTCTTCGTCAACTTGAGACATGATGTCAGTTAGATCAACATCAAAGAAATACAATCCTAAACCTTCACCATCATTCGAACCATCAACCTTTAATAGATCAACAAGTGTTGTAATCCAAGCATTTTTATGTGCACTTAAATCATTTTGAAATAAGTTACCTTCTTTAATCATTCCCGAAAGAGTTGCAGTAAGCTGATCTACAGAAATATTTCTATATTGATTATCTTCAATTACTTTCCAGATCAGTCTTTTCTGTAGCATTCTAACCTGGTTAGAATCCAAGAAAGCTGCTGAAAAGCTAGCTTGTTGTCGACTATCGGAAAATGCCAAAAATTGCTTTACATTTGACGTCTCTGGTTCTGATTGAATGCTTTCTTTTCTCTTCAAAGATAGTTTACCAGTTTTCTTTTTAGTCTCTGTTCCATCATCAATTGCTTCATACAAAATCTGAGCAAGTAAAGCAGTTCCCTCATCTTTACCTACATTCAAACTCTTAACAACACCGGCTCTTGCTTTGTGGCCGCAGCAAGGACACTGATTTATATTATTGAACGCCGTTTCTTCTCCATCCTTATTTGATTGGAGGACTTTAAATATCGAATGTTGAAAGATGTCTCCACAATTACATCTGCGTGCATTTAAATTTTTTGCGGCATGAATCGCACCACACTTTGCACAAACTTTATATTCTTCAATTCTATCGTGGTCAACTTCCTCTTCATTTAATTCATTGCTCATCAAGAAATAGTCAATGCTTACAAATTCGTTATTTCCATAATTTTCGTAAATATCAACTTCCTTGTTCTGATACAGATATTCAAGCCCATCGGCTTCATTACGCTGAATCTTTCCGATTATGTATGGTGAATTACAATATCTACAGTTACCAGCTTCGAAAGCTTTTAACTCCCCAATCATATTGGTTTTAGTAAGGCTTAATTGTGGATCATCTCCAAGAGTTACATATGCACCAGCTAATGGGCGCACGAAAGAATGGTATTTCAAATCGAAAATACCTATCCCGTCCTTTTCTGCCATATTGATAAGATCGATCAAATCCATCAATTGTTCAGACGTTATTTGATTATTAAAGCTAACAAGAATACTTTCAAAGCTCTTACTACCATCTTTTAATACCTCATATAGATGAAACACGTTTCTGTCACCTACAAACAATTCATATAAGTAACTCTTCAATTCCATTGAATCTATGTTTTTGTATTTATTTCCAATGGTTCTAACCGTCTGTATATCATGCTTCGCTTTCTTTATCTCAGAATAATCTTCTCCAGCAATCGTATAACTTAGCTTCGAATTAGAAAGTGTAATTCTTTTAGAAAAAATTATGTCTTGAATATCAAAACTTGCAGAAGTAAGGCTTCTTGCAAAATTTACAATTTCACTTTCGGATTTACCTTGTTCTCCCAACGTAGCACTGGTTAGAATGAAGCGCGGTTTCTTTGGTGCTAATCCAGTCAATCTACGCATTAACAAAGATAATTCGATTCCCAATGAACCATAATATGAATGCGCCTCATCAAGAACAACAAACTTCCAATTGTTTAGCCTCTCCGGTGCAAAGATCGAATAATCATTTGGTCTGATCAGTAAATATTCCAACATGGAATAATTAGTGAACAACAAATGTGGCGGATTCTTTCTGATCTCTTCCCTCGAAACCAATTCATTCTCAGGGATAAAGGTATCGTTCTCTGCGCCATATTTCTCACGATAGTTCTTCGGAACGCTTTCTTTCGTTTCGCCTGTAAAGAATCCATATGTAATTTCAGGACATTGTGTAAGTATCTTTCTTACACGATCAATCTGATCGTTTACGAGAGCGTTCATTGGATATAAAAATATTGCCCTAACACCAACTTCCCTATTACCATTTTCTACATCTGACATCAATTCATTTAAGATTGGATATAAGAAACTCTCTGTCTTTCCTGATCCTGTACCCGTTGTAATAATTGCACTTCGACCAGAGCAAATATGCCTAATACTCTCTTCCTGATGAGAATATAAAGGTCTCTCGAAATTCATATCTCCCAATCTATGAAATGATTTACATACCGCACCATCTGCAATCATTTCATCCAAGGACATTCCTCTTTGAAATGGCAAATTTAAATCGACATAGGGTCCCTTAAATAAATCTTCAACTTCCAATTGTTGCTTAAACAATTTTTGCAACTTTGGAGTTTTAAATTCAAAGGAAGACCTGAGATATTCTTTATACTGATTATTTATATATTGAGATCGTTCAATAGGATTTCTCTTGCTCACACTGATTCAACTCCCTTCATATCGATATTGTAAGAAAAGATATCAACAGCTTTGTCGTCATCCATTGAATTCATAATTCCATGATGTTCGAAATCAAGTAACAGCCCGTCGCCATCCTTAGTAATGGACAATTCTATCATCCCGTCTATAACATCGCTACATATTTCAATATCAACGGGATTTATATTATCCAACATAAAAGCACCATTGTATGTTCCTACATATACTTCACCTATATATTCATTTCCACTTATCATTTCTTTAAAATAAACATACGTTGTATTAAAGTAATGTTTCTTTCTTAGGAACTCTCCTCTGACAAACTGATCAAAGTAAACCTCCTTGATTTTGAAGGATTTTCCTATGAAATCTTCTCTCGCATAAAAGACGATTGGAAATTCCTTTAAAATACGTTCTTTTTTGAGTGATAGTCCTCTCTCTTTCTCAAAGAAAATCACTTTATAATTTATAAAAGACGATAAATCATATACATATTCTGGAACGTCCTTGTCCAAAGCAAAACTTGTGTATATGACATTATTCACATCATCGATTACTTTGAATCTAATATTCCCTTGCCCATAAAAGTATGGTATAACAACTATCGCCTTATCTTCATGACTATAAATAACCGTTGTTTTAGCCTCGTCAAGAATGCATTTGTTATAACACAAAATTCCATCCTGGTAACGATCTTCTGCAAGTAAAGAAATCCCTACATAATCATAATTCGACTTATATGACAGTAAAAATCCTGCAGAAAACCTGCTAAATACTCCTTCCGTCTTAAGTCCAGGTGCTTCTTCAATAATTTGACCGGTACTGGTTAGCAAGCATATTTTGTCATATTTGCATCCATACAGATCAATTGAACTTTCCTGAGTAATATCTCCGATCCAAATTTCTTGTGAGAATGACTTCCAGGCACCATTATCAATCCTGTATAACGGGAATCGAAAAGGAACATAATAAATATACTCCTGATTATTCCAATTAAACTTAATCCAATCTTCTCTAAAATCCTGAACACTTATCTCATCAAAAATTGGTTCTGGCATCAAATCAGAATCTACAGAAACAATATACGAATCATTGTTGTTTTCAACCTGCTCAACATATAGTTTTTTATCTATGGCAAATTGAGTGCGCAGCACACTAATTCTTTTTCCCGAATGTAACGCATTCACTCTTAGCTGATAAATTCCAGAGTCTAAACATCCAAGTTTTAGAGAATACTTATTAACACCTTTTCTTTCAACTGTAGAATATTCAAAAGCATCAATCTTATATGAACGCTGATTTATTTGTATTTCAAAACCACTGTCCGTAAACTCACTTTCAAATACAAGGATTACCTCATCTTTAAATACTTCAAATTTGCAATCATCCTGTGCAACGAAATATCCCTCATGCTTTTCGCCAAACACACCAGGACGGATCATCTCTGAAAAATTGAACACTTTATCTTCTATAAGGATAGCATCTCCCAAGTGTGCAATATATGAGGATAGACAATATGCCTCTCCCGAAAAATATAAATGCAACTTATCAACCTTACTCTTTGTACAAAAAACAGCTGTTCCAGAATAATCTTTATTATTTGCCAGTTCTTGTCCTCTCTCATCAAACACAATAAAGTTACGGTGCAGTCTGGTTTTGCTATCATAAATTATTTCATTTCCTGCAACCAGCTGATAATTAATTCTTCCAAGAGGATTAGGGAGTTCAATTGCATGATTCTTTATCTGATATCCACCAATAATCTCACGAATATCTTCTACATAATCATCATAAATAACCTTTTCCTCTTCCTTAACAATGATTCGGATAGCTCGATAATCATATGTAGCTTTCACACGATGAGTCGGTGGAACTAAACAAATTGTGTTTCGAATCAAAACAAATTCTGGTTCCCAGTGTGATCTCAATTGTTCGACTTTACTGCGATTTCCATACTCTTTCTCTCTATTGATTGTTGAAAGCCATTCTTGATATCCTCTTTTTAAATATGGATTGTAAAGGACATTATCCTTGCCCCAAATATATTTATCAATAAGCCTAACAACAATGATACTAAGCTTAATAACAGCATCGTTATATATAGGATTAGTAATCAGCTGCTTTGTTGATTTAATCAATTTATATGTTTTCTTAGTTACATTAACCTGAACTTCGTCACTTTCAGAACACATCACATTCTGCAATCCGTCATAAACAAACTGAAACTCGCCATATAAATCATCAGGTAAGTTGCTATCAAAATTCAACTTATATATGTCATAGATAAATTCAAAGAATGATCCCAGATAATAGCTTGGTACAATAGATCCCGCTAATACCACATTGATAATACGAGTCTTTGTGCCTGTTGCATCATCATTTGTTCTGTAATTATTTAATAATGTTCGAATAAGACCTTCTACCTTTTGCTCCGAATAACGCTGATACAAACTCTTGTAAGTTTTTCTTACCGATTCATAAAAAGCCCCATCATAATAAAGCATACCAATCAAAACAAGAGATACGAATACAATTTCAGGATCGCGGACATAAGTACCTGAATACGAATTTAACGTACTTCCCAGTTGACTCTCTGCACGACTATGAATAATATCTATTGCGTCAGCATTATCCAATAAATCAATCAAATCAATGCCGAGATTTTTCCTTTCTTTGACACAGTTTTTTAAGTATCCTATTTTTGTTTCTATCTGAGCATCGTTTAATCTCTTTTTCAGCATTTCTAGAAGTGATTTTTGTTTCTCCTGAGTAACAATACCATCTTCAAGTATCTGATCGATTTTTTCACAGATAGTTTTAGATGATTTATGATAACGAATAAAAGATTCATTTGTTCTCATCCAAGCCTGCAAGCGACATACTTCTTTTTCGTTAATTTCATTGTCACAAATAATACCTTCAATGATTCCATTAAGCTCATAAACCTTAGCGGTGGAATCAGTTTCAAAAGCTATATACTGACTACAATTTTCTAAAAGCATTTCTCGTTCTTCGTCTGTGATTATTCCATCTTCAAGAACTTGTTCTACCAGCGAAATTAAGTGAGTTTGCTTATGTTCGTAAGATAAGTTTCTGTTCTTTTTTACCCATGAAGATAATCTTGATACCTCTAGTTTGTTGATAATACCATCGTAGCTAATGCCGTTTATTATTCCTATTAACTCATTTATGTTACGCATAATCAGCTTGTGTGATATCTGTTTCAAAAACTACCACAGCTCTCCTTTCATCTAGTGTCTATAATTGCAGAAAGCTTCTGCAATCTATGCTTATAATACAAAACCATATGTCCATTTATTAGGACTCACTTGTAATAGTTAGTTTTTCTCCGTTTTTAAGAATATAAGACTGCTCAAATACAACTCCCAGTACTTCAGCTATTTCCATAAGTTCTTCTGTACTCACAGTTTCTCGCTTTAATTTTTTGTTGAAGTTCTGCGGTGTCTGACCAATTCTGCAACACTAATGCCTTTTTCTTTACATAAGTTTTTAATTAAATTTGATGTACTCATTAATTCCACCTTATCTATTGAAACTTATACTCTGAAAACCTAGTAACGTTAAGACATATTATAAACCAAAAGGTTGCTATTTTCAATGTTGTTCAGTATTTGAGTTGAGTTTCTCAAGCACTCACAAAAACCATACCTCATCATCTTTTTATTATTGAATATTTTTTATTAATCTCGAATATAAGCAAACCCATTCCATTGTTTCTTTTTCGACACATCGAATCATCCCTTCAAAACGTCTTAATAAAAATCCGTTTTAGATGTATAAAAAAGACCACTCACTTTCAATTTTTCTTGAAAATAAACTGTCTTTCACGTTTCTTTTATCCTGTTGAATGATAAAAAATCACTTTTCCTTTGATATGTTTCCGAAGCCGCAGTTCAATACCACAGAAACGTTTACTCCATCAGAAATTTCTTTCGTGCAAATCAAGGATTCTTACAAATCTGTCCGATGTAGTGCCACTATTGTCTCTATATGGCTCGACACGACTGCATAAATGTCATATCAAACTGGTCGTTTGCGGAAACATATCTACATACAATTTAACGTTATTAACATACATTTTTATTTTCCATTAAATGTACACTTATAGTATCATTTACACTCATCATAGACCAATTCGAACTGCTGATCATTTTTAACCAGACAATCCTCTTCCGTAAAGGCACATTTTCCTGTCGGATACATCTGCGCATACTGTTCCATGTTATACCGTGCAGGAACATAAGTAGGATCTAATGCATAAGCAGCACGAAAATGCTTCATGGCAAATACATGATTGGATTCCTTCTCCAATAAAATCCACATCAAATTATGCGGAATTGCACAATGAAGATTTTCTGCCATAGCTGTTTCTATTTCTTTCTGACATTGTTCAAATTTTCTTTGTATCATCAACTGCCTGCATCTTTCTTCCAATGTATGACTCATTTCGCATTCCTCCTTTGCTTTACCTGTATTATAATTTTTTCCTTGTCAGAATAGTGTGGGAATTGCCTTATGCCATGTGAGAATTCTGTGAGAATGGTAACCATGTGTAAAAATGATGCGAAAAAAGCAGATAACCTTAAAACATATTAGCTTAAGGTTATCTGCTTTTTTTAGATTAAAAGAATTTTTTCTTTTTAAAATATATGATTTCTGCTATTACAATGATGAGTGATATCATTATCACAGTGAAATATCCATACCGCCATTGCAGCTCCGGCATGTATACAAAATTCATTCCATACCAGCCTGTAATCAATGTAAGTGGAAGAAAAATAGTTGTGACAATGGTAATTACAGCCATAATTTTATTTTGACGTGCATCCTGCATTGATTGATACAGTTCACGTATCTGGATCACATTTTCACGAAGAAGATGTACATGATTTTGCAATTGTTCCACACGGTGCATAAATCTATCCCAGCCTTGTGTATCCTGTTCAGATTGATAAAAATCACAGGTACTAAACAATTCTGCAATGTCTATCAACTGTTCATAATAAATATTAAACTCAGAAAGTTTTTGCCTATGCTTTGTCAGTGATGTAAAAAAATTATTATTCCCTCCTGCTCCCCCACTTATTTTCTCTTCCAGTTTGTCTAACTCAGACTCCATATGAGAAAAATACAATGTATCCTCTTCTATCATATGCTCCATAATCCGTAACAGCAACTGTTTCGGTGTATCAACTTCCTGAAACATCTTCGTCTGCTTTTCTATCCATGCCTTCATTTTTCCTTCATCTTCGACAAAAAACACTTTCCTGCCTGTCAAATAGAATCCAAATGAAAGCTGTGCTTTTTTCTGTTCATTCTTTTGTGGAAGCCGAATTGTACCGAGAATACACTCTTTAAACAGCTCTGCCTTACAGTATCGAATAGAACCAAGACTGTGCAGCATCTCCTTTTGATAAGCAAATTCCTCTTTTCTTTCACGAAACTCTGCTGTGCTCATAACAGCAAATAAACATGAATTATCTGTATATTGCATAAAAATCCCTGCCTTCTCTTTATTTGTCTCTTTTCCTCATGCGGTAACCAATACCGATTTCTGTCAGTATATACTCCGGTTTTGCAGGATTATTCTCAATCTTTCTTCTGGTTGATGCCATATAATAAGTATGCACATTCACACTATACTTGTCCTTCACATATTCCTTAATCTTTGAATAAGTAGCCTTTTCTTGTGGTGTATAATTACTCTCTTCATCAGGCTCCATTGTAACCTCAATCTTAGGTGTATCTTTTTTGAGGGAAAGCAAGACAACCATCTCATTCTGTGTATCATTGTCCAAACTTAGTATAAACTTTTTTTCTATGATCGGCAACTTAAATTCTATGGATTTCAGCCACTGACCATTATGTTATACTGATTGTATAAGAAATTCAAGCATAATTATGTACACAACCAAAGATGGCTTTGTTTATTATATGTGGTGGCGCTTTTGCCCCCATTTTATCATTTTGGTGGCGCTTTTCGCCCCCAAATAGTGAAAGTGGGGGCAC
>UMBV01048924.1_pt1 | contig 32966 bp, 30 predicted proteins | sample 1964061 | NCBI WGS metagenome assembly UMBV01 (sample SAMEA4835951, study PRJEB28245) | human gut metagenome | biome: gut microbiome; material: fecal sample | place: Denmark | collected 2008
ATGAAGGGTATGCTTATGTATATAGTTTTTGAATCTGGTGCCGAAAAATATTGGGAGAATAAGAATGATCGTGTTCCTGAAAAAGATATTTGCGATAAGTATTGTGAGTTGGATTTTTATAAAGTAGCGATAGAATAGGGGTGATTAAATGAAGAAATGGTCATTAAAAAAGCGCATAATATTCATTTCCGCAATTGTAGTAATAATAGGTGCACTTGTATATCCTACATATAAGCTGGTAAAGTATGTAAGATATGTGGACAGCTATGGTGCTGATACAATGGAAGAAGTTGTAGAGAGATTTCTGGTAAGCGATTCATATAGAGAGTATAAAAAAATAGAATATCCTAGTAAAATATTTAAAAAACAATATAATGACCTATGGAAAACATATTACGAGAATGACACATATTATGATATAGACCATTATATGGATAAATTAACTTATTGTTATGGATATAAAGAGGAAGTAAGAAATGTAAAAATAACTGAGGTAGAAATGCCAAAGGATGAAAAGCAGTATTTGGTAGAGCACTGTCTTGATTACCTTATAGATTTTGGTGCAGAAATAGAAGAAGCATATGAAATAAAAATTGATTGTGAGTGTCGTATCAGATATGATTATGATGAAAGTATTGTAGATTATCAAAGTGCACAACATCATTCTCCAAATGGAGAATGGACAGAATGGGGAAATCGCGAAAAGGATCAGATTATTGTGTACAAAATCGGTAAGAAGTGGTACATAATTGATGTGGGCGAGTAGATATTCTTCAAAGAACTTAAAAGTATAATTTAACAATGCAAATGTATTATACAAAGTGGGAAGCTACATTTGCAACAGTCAAATTATTAACAAATTTTACAAAATACTCTTATATGGTTAAGGAAAAAGTGGATTTTAAGGAAGCAGTACATCGGTAAAGGGAATACACGATACAGAACAAGATGGATAATTCCTTACTGGCTGTAAGGAATATTAACCATAAATATATTGTAGTAGGAGTGATTAAATGAAAAAGTGGTCATTAAAGAAACGTATAATATTTATTTCCGCAATTGTGGTAATAATAGGTGCACTTGTATATCCCACATATAAGCTGGTAAAGTATGTAAGATATGTGGACAGTTATGGTGCTGATACAATGGAAGAAGTTGTAGACCGATTTCTGGTAAGGGATTCATATAGAGAATATAAAAAAATAGAATATCCTAGTAAAATATTTAAAAAACAATATAATGACCTATGGAAAACATATTACGAGAATAACACATATTATGATATAGACCATGATAGGGATAAATTAACTTGTTGTTATGGATATAAAGATGAAGTAAGAAATATAAAAATAATCAAAAAAGAAGGAACGGAGAAAGAAATGCAATATTTGATAGAACATCAACTGGATGATCTTATAGAATATGGTGCAGAAATAGAAGAAGCATATGAAATAAAAATTGATTATGAATATCGTTGCAGATATGATTATGATGAAAGTACGGTGAGTGACGGGATTAAGAAGTATTATTCACCTAACGGAGATTGGTCGGATTGGAAGAAAAGTGAATGGGACGATCTTATTGTGTACAAAATCGGTAAGAAGTGGTACATAATTGATGTGGGCGAGTAGATATTCTTCAAAGAACTTATCGGTAAAGGGAATACACGATACAGAACAAGATGGATAATTCCTTACTGGCTGTAAGGAATTATCCATAAATATATTGTAGTAGGAGAGATTAAATGAAAAAGTGGTCATTAAAAAAGCGGATAATATTTATTTCCGCAATTGTGGTAATAATAGGTGCACTTGTATATCCCACATATAAGCTGGTAAAGTATGTAAGATATGTGGACAGTTATGGTGCTGATACAATGGAGGAAGCAGCAAAGAGATATGTAGAGGCAGCATCAGATATAGAAAACATCAAAGTACATTATCCAAGTAAGATTTTCAAAAAGATAGATAAAGACACATGGATAAAATATTATGAAGATGAAGATTATTTGGATGTAGATGACAACGTGGAGGCGATGGTTTATTATTATGGATATAAAGAAGAAGTAAGAAATGTAAAATTAACAATTGAAAATATAACAGATGAAGAAAAACAGGAAATAATAGACGACTGGTTAGATGATCTTATAGATAATGGAGCCAAAATAGAAGAATCTTATAAAGTAACAATAAATTGTGAACTTCGATGGAGATTCGATTACGATGAGAATCAGGTTGAAGAAAACCCTAATTATACGCCTAATGGGAAATGGAATGAGTGGAAAGACTACAAATCCAGCAATTATATGGTATACAGAATTGGTCACAAATGGTATATAGCCGATGTGCTTTCAACACTATAGAAGCATAATTTAACAATGCATATGCCCCGGCAGATTTGCCGGGGCATTATTATGTTATGTGTAAATAAAAAATATCAATATCAGTATTTCTTATCCTGACAGACAGTATTTCTTATCCTGACAGACAGTATTTCTTATCCCAACAGACTATTGACGGAAAATGCCTTTTGACGTAAAATATAATGTAATGTTTTGAAAATTCCGTGCGGCACTTGTCAGCAGTGCGGATTCAGAACATAGAATATATAACAGGAGGCACATTAAAGTGGGAAGAATTTACAACTTTTCAGCAGGCCCGGCAGTATTACCTGAAGAAGTATTGCAGGAAGCCGCTGACGAAATGTTAGACTACAGAGGATGTGGAATGTCTGTAATGGAGATGAGCCACAGATCCAAAGTCTACGACAACATTATTAAGGAAGCTGAAGCTGACTTAAGAGAGATTATGAACATACCTGACAATTATAAGGTACTTTTCCTTCAGGGCGGAGCTTCACAGCAGTTTGCGATGATTCCGATGAATCTTATGAAGAATAAGAAAGCAGGATACATTGTAACAGGACAGTGGGCTAAGAAAGCATATCAGGAGGCTAAGATTTACGGAGAAGCAATCGAGCTTGCATCATCCGCAGACAAGACTTTTTCTTATATTCCTGACTGCTCAGACCTTGATATACCGGATGATTGTGATTACGTATATATATGTGAGAACAACACAATCTACGGTACCAAGTATAAGACGCTTCCGAATACCAAGGGACATACACTGGTAGCGGATGTATCATCATGTTTCCTTTCGGAACCGGTTGATGTTACCAAGTATGGTGTCATTTACGGCGGCGTTCAGAAAAATATTGGACCGGCAGGTGTTGTAATCGTTATAATCAGAGAGGATCTTATAACAGAAGATACACTCCCTGGAACACCTACAATGCTTAAGTACAAAATACATGCAGACAATAATTCACTTTACAATACACCGCCTGCTTACGGAATTTATATCTGTGGCAAGGTATTTAAGTGGATCAAGAAGATGGGCGGACTCACTGCAATGAAAGAACGCAATGAGAAGAAAGCCAAGATCCTTTATGATTTCCTTGACGAGAGCAAGATGTTCAAGGGAACAGTCGTTAAAGAAGACCGTTCACTCATGAATGTTCCGTTTGTTACAGGTGATGAAGAACTTGATGCCAAATTCGTTGCAGAAGCCAAGGCAGCAGGTTTTGAGAACCTTAAGGGACACAGAACGGTTGGCGGAATGAGAGCCAGCATCTACAATGCAATGCCAATCGAAGGTGTTGAGAAATTAGTTGAATTTATGAGAAAATTTGAAAAGGAAAATGCTAAATAGTAAATCCCCTGTTCCGCGACATATGCTCCGGGATAGTTGAGAGTCTCTTGGGAATTATTTAGCAGGAGGATATCGTAATGATAAAATATAATTGCTTGAATCCGATTTCAGAAGTCGGTTTAGCGCGTTTTACAGGTGATTACACCAAGACGGAGAATTTTGACGAGGCAGACGTAGTTCTCGTAAGAAGTGCGGCTATGCATGATATGGCATTGCCTGACAGCCTTCTCGCTGTGGCAAGAGCAGGTGCCGGTGTTAATAACATCCCACTTGATAAATGTGCCGAAAAGGGTATCGTAGTATTTAATACACCGGGTGCCAATGCTAACGGCGTTAAGGAACTTGTTATTGCGGCAATGATTGCAGCATCAAGAAATATTATCGCAGCCAACGGCTGGGTTAATGAGAACAAGGATGACGAGAATATTGGCAAGACTATGGAGAAAGCCAAATCCAAATTCGCCGGAAGGGAAATAAAGGGCAAGAAGCTTGGAGTTATCGGACTCGGAGCGATCGGAGTGCTTGTTGCGAATGCAGCAATCGGCCTTGGAATGGAAGTAATCGGATGTGATCCGTTCCTTTCAGTACAGAACGCACTCAATCTTTCAAGAAGTGTTACCGTTGTTAAGAGCAGGGAAGAGATATTTGCTAACTGCGATTATATTACAGTTCATACACCGCTTCTTGATGATACAAAAGAAATGATCAACAAGAATACAATTGCAATGATGAAGGATGGCGTTATCGTTCTTAATTTTGCAAGAGACCTTCTTGTATGTGCAGACGATGTTGCGGCAGCTCTTGAGGAAGGTAAGATTGCAGCTTATGCTACAGACTTCCCTACACCGAAGCTCGCCAACACCAAGGGATGCATAGCATTCCCTCATCTCGGTGCTTCCACGGCAGAGTCGGAAGACAACTGTGCAAGCATGGCTGTTGATGAGATCATGGATTACGTTGAAAACGGTAATATCCGTAATTCCGTAAACTTCCCTGCATGTGATATGGGCAGATGTAACTCGGCAGGCAGAATCGCTGTTTTACATAAGAATGAGCCTAATATCATAAGCGGCCTCTCAACTGCTTTCGGTAAGGAAGGAATCAATATTGAGAAGATGATCAACCAGAGCCGTGGTGATTATGCTTACTCGATGATAGATATCGACACAGCGGATTCAGCACATATTGTTGAAGAAATCGCTTCTAAGAGCGGAATACTTAAAGTTCGTGTAATTAAATAACATTGGTTAATGAGTCGGGCGGATATGCCGCCCGGCTTATAATACTTTTTTATAAGATAAAAGGAGCAGAAATGGCTGATATTAAACCATTTAAATGCGTCAGACCGGCAGCGGAATATGCAGCGGACGTTGCAGCATTGCCATATGATGTATATAACAGACAGGAAGCTAAGAAAGCAGTAGAGGGCAGACCCTTATCGTTTCTTAACATTGACAGGGCAGAGACACAGTTTGATGACAGTGTTGATACATATGCTGACTGTGTATATGATAAAGCGAAAGAATTACTTGAAAGCGAGATTGCCAGAGGAATATTTGAACAGGATGAAGATGATGCATATTATGTTTACGAACTGACTATGAACGGCCGTTCGCAGACAGGTATAGTTGCATGCGCTTCGATAGATGATTATCTTGAAAACAGAATCAAGAAGCACGAGAAGACAAGAGCAGACAAGGAAGAAGACAGAATTAACCATGTCGACCGGACAAGCGCACAGACAGGTCCTATTTTCCTTGCATATCGTGCCAATGATATAATTAATAGAATTGTGGATGCCGGCAAGACATCCCAGCCATTGTATGATTTTACATCGGAAGACGGAATTAAACATACCGTATGGAAAATAAGCGATGCCGCTGATGTGGGACAGATCAGGGATGCTTTTGATTCCATCAATTCAATTTATATAGCTGACGGACATCATAGGGCAGCATCTGCCGTTAAGGTCGGACTTAAGAGAAGAGAGGCCAATCCGGGTTATACCGGAGACGAGGAATTTAATTATTTCCTTTCGGTTCTTTTCCCTGACGAGCAGCTTATGATAATGCCGTATAACCGTGTTGTAAAGGATCTTAACGGATATTCCAATGATGAATTCATTGATGCGGTATCCAAATATTTTACGGTTGAAGAGAAGGGTCACAAAGCCTTCTATCCGGAACAGAAAGGCAGTTTCGGAATGTATCTTGACGGAACATGGTATCTTCTTACAGCCAAGGAGAGTATTATGTCGGATGACCCTGTTGACGGACTTGATGTAGCAATACTTCAGGATTATCTGCTTACACCGATTCTCGGGATAGGAGATCCGAGAGTGGACAAAAGAATTGATTTTGTAGGCGGGATAAGAGGACTTGATGAACTTGAAAGGCGCGCCGACAGCGATATGAAGCTGGCGTTTTCAATGTATCCGACATCAATAGGCGAGCTGTTTAACGTGGCTGATGCGGACATGCTGATGCCTCCGAAGTCTACATGGTTTGAGCCAAAGCTCAGGAGTGGTTTGTTTATACATAGAATATAATATAGGATATAAGGAGAGAGGGTAATGAACAAGAAACTGTATGATTTAATGAATTGGCCGGAAATAGAAGGTGTTGTGTATTCGGATACAAAGCATCCCAAGAAACTTCTCGGCGGACATATGACTTCCAAAGGGTTTCTCATCCAGGCATTCAGACCCGGAGCTGTGAAAGCATTTGTAAAAGATACACTTACCGGAGAAATTCATGCGATGGATATGGCGGATGAGGAAGGATATTTTGCGGTACTTATTAAGAGCAAAACAGAGATTTTCTATACTCTGATATATGAGTTCAAGGATAAGACGCGGGAAGAGACAGTTGATTTGTACAATTATCCTTCAATGATACCGCAGAAGGCATTAAAATCGTTCAATGCCGGCACCAACTATAAGGCATACGATATTCTTGGTGCGCATATTAAGAAGGTCGGCAAGGTAAAAGGTGTTCTTTTTGCGGTATGGGCACCTAATGCACTGCGTGTAAGCGTGGTCGGCGATTTCAATGACTGGGACGGAAGACGTCACCAGATGGAACTCATTGAAGGAACAGGCGTGTATGAGCTTTTTATACCTGATATGAAGCCGATGGACAATTACAAATACGAAATCCGCATTAAGGGCGGCAATGTTGTTCTGAAGGCCGATCCTTATGCATATGCCGGCGAGTTAAGACCATCCAATGCATCTATAGTATACGATATCAAGAATTATCGTTGGAATGATGATGAGTGGATGGCAAAACGTGATGCGGACAAAGATAAAAAGAAGCCTGTTTCCATATATGAAATGCATGCGGGTTCTTTTAAGACACCTGATGACGGAAGAGAATTTTATAATTACAGGGAACTTGCTCCGCTTGTGATTGATTACGTCAGAAAAATGCAATATACGCATATTGAACTTATGCCGGTTATGGAATATCCTTTTGACGGCTCATGGGGATATCAGGTAACAGGATACTATGCGCCGACAGCCAGATACGGTACGCCTGATGATTTCAAATTCTTTATGGATGAGATGCATAAAGCGGGAATAGGAGTCATTCTCGACTGGGTTCCGGCACATTTCCCTAAGGATGCATTCGGACTTGCAAGATTTGACGGAACATGCCTGTATGAACATCTTGATCCGCGGCAGGGTGAGCATCCTGAGTGGGGCACACTTATATATAATTACGGCAGACCGGAAGTTATTGACTTCCTTATTTCCAATGCCATATTCTGGGCAAAGGAATATCATGCGGACGGAATCAGAATGGATGCGGTTGCGTCAATGCTTTACCTTGATTACGGCAAGAGAAACGGTGAATGGATACCGAATATGTATGGCGGCAATGAGAATCTTGAGGCTGTGGAACTGTTAAAGAGGCTCAGCGATGAATTTTCCAAAAAAGCGCCGGATGTATGGCTTGTCGCAGAGGAATCAACGGCATGGCCTAAGGTTACCGGGGCAACGGCCGACGGTGGCCTTGGCTTTGATTATAAATGGAATATGGGATGGATGAATGACTTCCTGGATTTCATGAGCTGCGATCCTCTTTTCAGAAAGGGCAGATATAATGAGCTGACATTCAGCATGGTATATGCTTACAGTGAGGATTTTATATTGGTTCTTTCACATGATGAAGTTGTGCACGGCAAATGTTCAATGCTCAATAAGATGCCGGGAGCGGATAAGGCAGAGAAGATGAATAATCTCCGTGCAGCTTATGGCTTTATGTTCACACATCCGGGCAAGAAACTTCTTTTCATGGGACAAGATTTCGGAATGGAGAATGAGTGGTGGGAAGCCAGACAGATTGACTGGGAACTCACAGAACTTTCAGAAAATACAGCTCTTATGAATTATGTAAGAGATTTGAATAAATTATACAGAAATGAGCCGGCTCTTTATGAACTGGATTTCGACCCGGAGGGCTTTGAGTGGATCAACAATATCTCAGCCAATGAGTGTATTGTAGCATTTGCAAGAAAAGCATCTGACGGAAGCGAGCTGATTGTTGTAGCTAATTTCACTCCTGTTGAGAGGGATAAGTACAAAATCGGCGTTCCGGCGATGGGCAAATATAAAGAGATTTTTAACAGTGATGATGTTAAATACGGCGGAAGCGGTGCCACCAATCCGCGTGTCATTAACTCCAAAAAAGATGAGTGTGATGCAAGGGAGGACTCCATAAGGCTCAAGGTACCGCCAATGGGAATAAGTGTATTAAGATATACATATGCCGATACAACACCGAAGAAACGTACAGCGGCACGAAAGGCAGCTAAGCAATGAACAGATTAATACTTGCCGCTTCATTCTGGAGCGAGGAGAATATGAAAAGTATTCTGGACAATCTTATAAAATGGTTTATGACGGTCGGTAAGAATATTCTTATAGCAATTGTCATTTTGATAATAGGAAATAAACTGATAAAATGGGTACTTAAGCTCATCGGTAATTCGTTTAAGAAGACAAAGATTGAGCCGATGGTGGCTAAATTCCTTATTTCACTGATAAAATTTGCATTATATTTTCTTATTGCAATAATTGTTATAAGTGTTCTGGGGATCCCTACGACATCACTCATAGCAGCACTCAGTGCAGCTGGACTGACACTGGGTCTTGCATTGCAAGGAAGTCTTTCCAATTTTGCCGGAGGCGTATTAATTCTTCTTTTTAAACCGTTTACGATCGGAGATTATATTAAAGAAGATACACATGGTAATGAAGGAACGGTTACAGGAATTGATTTATTTTACACTAAGATTACTACCATTGACAATAAGACAATAGTTATTCCTAACGGAACACTCGCAAACTCAAGCCTTACTAACTATACAGCACAGGAGAAGCGCCGTATAGATATTCTCATAGGTATCAGTTATGATTCGGACATCAGAAAGGCCAAGTCGGTTCTTGCTGATGTGATTGACGGATGTGACAGAATTATCCGCGATGAGGAAATATCGATATATGTAGACAATCTGGGTGAAAGTCAGATTACATTGGGTGTCAGGGTATGGACGAAGACCGATGAATACTGGCCGGTAAGATGGGAATTGCTTGAGAAGTTCAAGTGTGCATTTGATGATAACGGAATAGAAATACCGTTTAACCAGCTCTCAGTGACTATTAAAGGACAGGAGTAAGCAGATTTGGCTGTAAATAAGAAAACACCAGTTAAAAAAAAGAAAACTGTATCAGTTAAAAATAAAAACAAAAAATCAATGATGCCCGGAATTATTCTTGTGATCAGTGCACTTTTACTTGGATCACTGATAATTATTTTGGTATATCAGACAAGAAAAATTACAGAAATATCGGGTTCGGGGGATCCTGCTAACCGTAAAATGGAAGGCAGCTATCCGCTTCCGTCGGAACTTATCACCTCAGACCTTAACACGTATTTCGGATATACGGATATTCCGGATTTCATATTTACCAAGATGCAGGGAGCGTCTTTCACGGAAGACTGTCCTGTTGCGCGGGAGGATTTACGGTATATGACCGTCCTTTACTGGGGAACGGATAATGCCGCACACAAGGGAGAGCTTATTGTCAATAAGTCAATAGCTCCTGAGGTGTCTGAAATTTTCTATCAGTTATACAAGGCATCATATCCGATAGAGAGCATTAAGCTTGTGGATGAGTATGGCGGTAATGATGAAGTTTCGATGGCCAACAACAATACAAGCTGTTTTAACGCCCGTAAGGTAAAGGGCAGCGACACGTGGTCGATGCATGCATATGGCCTGGCAATTGATATTAATCCGTTGTATAATCCATATGTCGGTGCGGACGGTTCTGTCCTGCCGGTGATGTCGGAAAGATATGCCAACAGGGATGACAGATTTATAATGAAGATAGATGCTGATGATTATGCATATAATCTTTTTGCGGAACATGGATTCACATGGGGCGGTTCATGGGAGAAAGTTAAGGATTACCAGCATTTTGAAAAACAGCAATAGTTTTTATCTTCCGACAATCAGCGCAGCGTATCCCCATTCCCATATCAGCTTTTCAAAACTGTTTTCTAAATACGACCGGATGTCATCATCATCATATCCGGTCATGCGTGAGATAATGACAATATAATCGCGCACATTTTCATATAATAACTGCCTGCCGGAGTCATTCCATAAGTGGAAAAGACTCTGACGTATGGCGGTGTATTCTATAATAATCCATTGATACTGAATCAACATATGTTCCAAATTCTGATTGTAAGCATCCGGCGAAATCAGATCTGAGTAAAATTCGTTGGCAAGATAATTACGAAGCAGTGTATCATAGCCGGCAAGCGCACCGGAAAAATCCTGCCATGAACCGTTCGGAGTTTCTTTTATGATATCCTGTAAAAATCCGTCATATAATCCTTCTTTCTGATAATTCACTGCAAGGTCCTGCAGCAATTCATTACATTCATCAACAGTATCGGCTTCCTGTATATGAATATCTGCCATTGCATGATGAAGTTCCTGCATAGACCGGGCGGAGAAATATTCTTGTACCTGTGCGCATGAGACCGGTTCATTTCTATGTAATTCCAAAAGTACATAAAAGCCCTCAAGCAGAGCTGATTCAGGCATAAGAGCGGTATCCTGCATCAATCCGGTCAGTTTGTCACGGATAAGAAATAACGGTGATTGGGATACCCCGGCCGGAAAAACAACAGGTGTATCGCGCCATAAATCAATGACCGCAGGGCAGCAGGGCATAAGAGATTCTTCGGTGTGGGTATCATATTCATGCAATTCTCTGGGAAAAATTGTGCATGTGTGGGAAAGTACACCATCACCGTAAGCTGTTACCAGCCGGCACAGTCTTTCATCGGAGAGAAAAGGACAATTATGTTCATCATCAAGCCTGATTACACGTGCACCATCTTTTATACAAGTGTAAGCACTCAGATTGTTTCTATGTTCATCAACAGAATCCGGAGGAGCAAGCATCTTCCAATGGCGGTTGGTTTCATCATCAACGGCAATCTTCCATTCCTTACAGCAGGTGATGGGACATGCGGAAGCGATGCAGTGAAATTTATCGTAATAGTCGGGATGAATGTGTTTCATATCAATTGGTCCTCGTTGTAATAGAATAGAAATATTATAAAAGAAGAACAGACTATTTACAATAGGAACGAATGGTATGAACTTGATTTTTTTATGATATTATGATATACTATTTACAAATATTAGGCCGTTTTATGTGGGCGGCCGGATGGAGGTAAAGTAATAATGAGATTAAAACAAACGTTACTTACAATTGTGCTCAGCCTTTGTATGGTTGCAGCTAGTCTGCCAAATATTGTTTCTGCAGATGTTAAGCCGCAGGACTGTTGGACAGATTATGCGGCAGCTTCTTTTGACGGAGGTTCGGGTACCAAAGCCGACCCTTACAAGATTGCGACAGCGGAGCAGCTTGCATTGCTTGCCAAGGAAGTCAACAGCGGAGTAGTTGGCAAGACACATGAAGGCGAATTCTTTATTCTGACAGCGGATATTGACCTTTCCGGACATGTGTGGACACCAATCGGATATGAGAGCTATGCTTCGGGCGGAGGCTCGGCACAGTCATTCTCGGGATACTTCGACGGTAATAATAAGAAGATTACAGGCATGTATGTGGACGAGCGGGAGGGAGATTCCTATGGTAAGAACCGCAGTGCCGGACTGTTTGGCTGTATTGCAGCAACCGGCAGCGATTATATTATCAAGAATGTAATCATTGAGAACGGAACTGTATTTGCAGGTGATGGTAATACCGATTCACCTGAAGTATATGGTGCAGGCCTGCTTGTCGGCAGCATAACTACATTGTACGGCACGGATTATGCAGCTATTACTAATTGTGCAGTTTCGGGTTTGGTTAATTCCACCAAACGTGCAGGCGGTTTTGTGGGTAGTGCGAGTTATACTGTTTTTACAAATTGTATAGCTGATGTCAAAGTAGAGGGCCACAGCGTAAGCGGAGGCTTTGTCGGAAACGCTGATTTTTCATCACAGTTCTATAAGTGCAAGGCAAAAGGCGATGTAAACAGTAAAGGCTGGTCCACTGGAGGATTTGCGGGCATTCTATTTTATGATACAATCGCAAACCATTGTGCTGCCTTTGGTAATGTAGAAGCCGGAGACTGGAATCTTGGTGGTTTTGTAGGATTTATTCAAAAAGACGTTAGAATTGCAAACTGTATTGCCATGGGAGATGTAAAGAGCAATGCAGGGATACCTAAGACCGGAGGATTCGCCGGTACAGCCTGGGATGATACAGTTAAATTGGAAAAATGTCATGCAGGCGGTAAAATAACGGCTACGGATGATGGTACGGTTGGAGGACTTATTGGATATGATAACGGAGTCAGAATCATCATTTTCGAATGTTCATTTGACAATGTGAAGAACGCGTCACTTTCCGGAGCCGGAAGTGCATCCGACCAAACATATGATATAACAGCGCAGAATACAGATTCTGTTAATGCAAGCATCTGCGTAGATTATTACGAAGGCCATGAGATGGTTGAAAAGGATGGACAGAATCCGACATGTACCGCTGATGGTTATGAGGCTTACAATGAGTGTAAACGTTGCGGATATAAAGAGGGATTTACAGTAATTCCTGCAATGGGACATAGCGGCGGAAAAGCTACATGTACTGCCAAAGCCGTATGTGATGTATGCCATGAGGAATATGGTGAGAAGGATATGGACAATCACACCGGTGCGGAAGAATGGATACAGACCGCTGATACACATGAGAAGAAATGGAACTGCTGCGGCAGAGTGTCTGTAGAGAGTGAGCCGCATGATTGGGTGAACGGCATTTGCAGTGAGTGTGGATATGTATGTCTGCATACTGATGCGGGCAAGGCTGCAACATGCAAGGACAAAGCTGTCTGCAAAGTCTGTGGAGAAAGTTTTGGTGAGCTTGATGCCAATAATCATGCAGACTTAAAACACATTACTGCGAAGGCGGCAACCAAGGATGCAGAGGGTAATATTGAATATTGGTATTGCGACGGCTGTGATAAATATTACAGTGATGCCACAGCAAGTAAAGAGATTTCCAAGGCTGATACCGTAATATCAAAATTACCGGCTGAAAACGATTTTCCACATACCGGAGAAGACGGCAGCTTTATGATATGGCTTGCATTGCTTTTTGTCAGCGGTGCAGCCCTAATCGGTACGAGAACGGTCAGAAAAGCAAATAATATATAATAAATAGTAAATAGAACCCCGGGCATTGATATGTCCGGGGTTTTCTATATTCTTCCTATGAGAAATGCAAATCTCAGTGCCATTTCGTCCATCATACGGCTTCTTAAACGCTTTGGATAGAATACTTTGGTAATCACATCCGGGAAATACTTTTCACCGGAGAAAAGCCTTAATAATCTTCTGTCAGAGACATCGAGTTCAGGTCCAACTGTCTGGTAGAAATCCTTGATTATATCGTGAAAATCTTTAAAACCTCCTCCGAAGAGGTATTTAAAACGCCATATCCATAATCCCCAGAAAGACTGGTTGGATGCTGTTACGGCGCTTTCGTGCCGCCTGTAAAAAGCGCAAGGCTCCTCATCAAAGACTATGTCTGCATATACGGAGTAGAGCATGCTCATCCATGTGCCACGTCCCGTTGAAAACGAAGGCTTGTGTGAATTAAGCAGTTTGAGTGCCTTACGGTTGACAGCCATTGTAAATTCGAGACCACATACTTCAAAGAGAGTATCTTTAAGTTTTATATGGCTTCCGGCAGGATGATTTGGAGTCGCGGTACGGATTGATGCGAGATTTTCATCGCATATTGTGTATCCGCCGTAATATGCCGCAGGTCTGTTACCTGTAAGAGCAGAAAGCATTCTTATTGCGCGCTCTATTTTATCGGGAAACCATACATCATCCTGATCTGCAAAAAAGTAATATTCAGCATCCGGCGCGGTGTCCGTAAGTTCATAGAAACATGCCGGATATCCGAGATTGCCCTTATCATCGGATATGAGATGAATGCGGGAATCCCTGCGGCAATAGTCTTTTATAATATCGACTGTACCATCACCGGAATTGTCATCACGGATAATAAGTTCCCAATTGTCATAACTCTGGCTGATGATGCTTTCAATCTGGGCTCCGATGTATTCTGCCCCATTGTAAGAAGAGAGCAGTACTATTGCTTTGTCCATATACACCTCCTGCTATTCTGCCATGTATGCGTTGTATTCGCTTATAGCATCAAGCATTGCCTTAGGGCCGGGAGCGCCTTTTGTAAGACGTTTTTCAACACAGGTTTTAAGGCTGATTGCTTCGTAGATATCGTTTTCAAAAACAGGTGATACCGATTTGTAGTCATCAAGAGGCAGTTCATCAAGCGAAATGCCCTTATCTATGCACATAAGTACGAGCCTTCCGATAATTCCGTGTGCATCCCTGAAAGGAATACCGTGGTTTACAAGGTAATCGGCAGCATCAGTTGCATTGGTAAAGCCATTCTTGGCACTTGCTTCCATAACAGGCTTGTTGAAAGTCATTGTATCAATCATTCCAGTAAAGAGTGCAATGCATCCTTTGGTGGTGTCGATTGCATCAAAAGTAAGTTCCTTATCTTCCTGCATATCTTTGTTATATGCAAGAGGAAGTCCCTTCATGGTCGTAAGAATTGACATGAGAGCACCGTATACACGTCCTGTTTTGCCGCGGACAAGTTCTGCGATATCCGGATTTTTCTTCTGAGGCATTATCGAACTTCCGGTGCTGTATGCATCATCAAGTTCAATAAAGCGGTACTCATTGGTATTCCATACAATAATTTCCTCGGAAAAACGGCTTAAATGCATCATAATGGTCGATAATGCACTTAGAAGCTCTATAATATAATCTCTGTCAGATACAGAATCCATGCTGTTTGATGTAGCGCCTTTGAAATTCAGGAGTTCAGCGGTAAATTCACGGTCAAGCGGGTAAGTTGTACCTGCAAGTGCGCCGGCACCGAGAGGACAGTAGTTCATTCTCTCACGGATATCATGAAGTCTGCTGCGGTCACGCCTGAACATTTCAAAATAAGCACCGAAATGGTGTGCAACAGTTACAGGCTGGGCTTTTTGCAAATGAGTAAATCCCGGCATGTATGTCTCAACATTTTCCTTCATAATTCTTAAAATCACGGCAAGCAGCTCTTTAAGCAGAGCATCAGTCTCGCCTATCTCATCACGGATATATAACTTCATATCGAGAGCAACCTGGTCATTACGGCTTCTTCCGGTGTGAAGTTTCTTGCCGGTATCACCGATTCTTTCGATTAATGTAGCTTCCACGAAAGAGTGTATATCCTCATATTCCGGGCTGATTTCGAGTGTACCGTTTTCAATATCACTCTTAATGCTTTCAAGTCCGTTAAGTATGGCAAAACGTTCCTCGTTTGTAACGATTCCCTGTTTTGCAAGCATATTGACATGCGCTATGCTTCCGTCAATATCCTGTTTGTAAAATTTCTGGTCAAAAGATAATGATGCATTAAAATTATGCACAAGCTGGTTGGTTTCTTTAGTAAATCTGCCGCCCCAAAGTTTCATCATTCAACATCCTTTCCTGATTCTTGTATTTTGTTATCTTGTGCGCTGCGCTTTGCGAGTCTTGCATTGGCAAGTTCGGTAAGGGCACCGTCCTCGGATATTTCTTTTTTAAAGCGTATCCTATAGAATATACATCCTGCAATCAGAAGAAGGCTTATGATTGACAATACGGTACCGGTTCTAAGTCCGCGCGGAACATATTTAAATTCAATATCGTGTGTTCCGGCAGTAAGATATACGGCGATGAAAGCATTATCGCCGATGGAAGTATAATCGGTTTTTACGCCGTCCACATATACGGTATAGCTTTCGTCATATGGTATTGATGTATATAAAAGACCGTTATTTTTGGCGGTCACGCTTCCTTTGATATGGGTATCATCATAACTTTCTATCTGAAGGCCTTCATCAGAGAGCGCATCATAAAGCTGTTTAAATTTATCAAGGTCAAGTACGTAAGCGTACATCTGAAGGCTTTCATTGCCGCCGTCCGAATTTGACACATGAATCGACGAACCGGCACTTACATAACCAAGGTCTACCATACGTCCGTGGTCAACGCCCGTGAAAGTCTCTGGAACACCGTTTACGGTAACATTAATGGACTTTACGGATGTATTCATGATGAACATGTACAGATATTCATTTTTGTCAGCCGTTATAGTCGCGGAACTTGAATCATCCTGAAATGTTATCCTGTAAAAAAGGTCATCAATTCCGGCAGCTGATGAGGCAAACAAGTTCTGAATCACAAATGGATTCGGGTTGCCGGATGCCTGGAAATTGCCGTTGAAATCAGACGGAACCATGAATGCGAGTGGGAGAGTGTAATTATTACGGTATAAGTATTCTCCGTCGTATTCATCAACAAGGGAATAAATGTCAGCCCCTTTGATTTCCTGATTGCTTATAAAATATTTAATATCAAAAATAGAATAAACAAGCGGTGTGGCGCCGTTTATGGCATATGCGTTCGTCGAATGTTCAAGTCCCATATAATCATAGAAAGAAGTGAGCGATGCATATGCGGTTGATGAGAATGTGGATGCTCCGTGGAAATTATGCCATGCGGAATCATTCTTGGAGCGGTATCTGCGGAATTTGGTCATTCTGTAGAAATCACTGTTTCCGTTTTCCATTTCATCAACAGAATCCTTGAGATAGTTGACACTGTCATAATCTCTCATATAATACGAACGTGATGTTATAGAATAACCGGTGTTGTCCATATTGACGGTACTTTCGATGATCGAAACTGCAAAAAGTGCAACAATTAATATATCTGTGCGAAGTTTCTTGTGCCTTGCCAATAATGCGATCAGCATATATACTGCGATAAAAATACCGGTTATATATAATATTTTAAAATCAAAATCATCATCATCCGTGATAGTGTTTCCTATATATATAAGGAAGAGCATAACGGACCAGAAGCTTCCGCCTATCTGCGTCTTTGAATAATTCTTAATGTTGATAAATGCATCATAACATATACTTAACAGAAGAAATATATATATAAAGGACTGCCTGCACGGAAGTGAATTAGGATAATGGAATCCGTGCCATATAAAATTAGGAATATTCATATTAAATGCGACGAGAAAAACAATTAATGCGATTACCTTCATTATTTTTTCGCGCAGACTTATCTTATTGCACATAATATAGAGCGGGAAGAGCACAAGTATTGCAACACCGCAGTAAATATTCGGCATATGGTCAAGACCAAGGCTTACAGGAGTATTTATAAGGTGGCGTTTGAAAATTGTCACAAAAGAAAAATACCGTGTAAGGGTTTTTGGAAAATTAATCTTACCGGAAGCTGTATATTCAAGTGCGTACATTTCCGGAAGAAGGACAACTGCCGCGAATGCACCGGCTAAAAGTGAATATACGATAAATCTTAATATTATTCTTGCATACTCGGTCTTATCTTCTGGAACGGGCCTTGATACGATGAGCACGATAAAATAGATTACCATGGAAATACATACCATTATCGCAATGTAATAGTTGGACAAAATGGTAAATCCAAGTGTAATGGAATACAATAATCCCTTGCCTTCGTATACAAGTTTTTCAAGACCAAGTACAACAAGCGGGAGCAGAAGTACACAGTCAAGCCACATAAGGTTCCAGCTGTATGCGGCGATGAACGCCGAAAGTGCATAGAAAAGTCCAAAGACAGCGGCACTTAAGCTGCGGCGTTTGTTGTGTTTGCAAAGATATAATGTGAAAGTGAAACTTGAAGCGGCAATCTTAAGAAGAATGATCGCATTCATAATTTCAATCATGTATTTCTGCGGAAAAAGAGCGATAAACCAGTTGGACGGGCTGGACAGGTAATATCCGAAAATGGCCATGAAATTAGTGCCCATACCGATATCCCAGCTATAATATAAACTTCCGCCGTCACGGATTTTACTCCAAAGCTCGGAGAAAAAAGGACAGTACTGGTGATACATATCGGAACGCAGGTAACAGCTGTCACCGAATGGATAAATGTCACGAATGATAAAAATGGCAATCATTATGACAAGCGGTACCACAAAAGACATAACATATACAGCGCGGCTGTGGGTAAGTTCATGCAGTGCGGCATAGCGGCTTTCTCTGGCGTTTTTCTTTTCGTTATTGTCAGTCATCAAAACCTCCTTCATCATTTACAGATGGTTTCTTTTTAAAAATGAAAAATTTACTTGCAAAGTAGTTGAAAATTATTACAAATACAGCCGTAATAATTTTGGCGACGAGTTCGTTCATATTAAATACTTTAACGGTCAGTGCAATGAATGCAGTTTCAAATATCAGTGACAGGAGCCTCGCACCTACAAAGGATGCTAACTCCGTAAATAACACATCAGCTTTGAAAGTTCTGCTTTCAAATACAAAAAGCTTGTTGGTTATGAATGCAAAAAGCACCGCAACGACCCATGCTATTATATTATACACAACCGGGTCGACCATGGTAAATTTATAGAAGAGGTAATAAACGGCATAATTGACAACCGTTGTAAGACCTCCGAATATAACGTAGGTAATTGTTTCCTTATTAAAAAGCTTAACCAGTAATTTTTTCATCCGATTTTACCTTATTGCAATCGGGAAGATTGCTTTCCTTTGCGATATATATAGGCCTGCGCTTGATTTCGGTGAAAATTCTTGCAATATATTCACCGACAATTCCGATTGACAACTCAATAATTCCGCCGAGAAAAAGCAGGATAATAAGTGTCGAGGCATATCCGGGAGCATCAATGCCGGCAACAAGTGTCCTGATTAATATAAAAATAGCATAAATGATAGCTGCGATGAATATGATAAATCCCATAACGGAGAGGATTTTAAGCGGTACAACGGAAAAAGAAAAAATACCGTCCATTGCGTAACGCATAAGACCCTTGAAACTCCATTTGGTGGTGCCGATCGTACGCTCGACATTCTCGTATGGAATCCATTCGGTATCGAATCCCACCCAGCTGAAAATTCCTTTTGAAAAACGCTGGCGTTCGGAAATTGAGACTATGGAATCTACCATTTTACGCGACATTATTCTGAAATCCACAGCACCGTATGGCATTTTGACATCGGTAAGCTTGTTGTTGAATTTGTAAAACTGCTGGGAGAAAAAACTCCTTATGCGGCGTTCGCCTTTGCGGCTTGTCCTGTATGCGGCACAGCAGTCATGCCCGTTCATGATACTTTCGACCATACGCGGTATCAGTGCGGGTGGATGCTGTAAATCGGCATCCATAACTATAACGTAATCACCGTCCGAAGCGCTAAGACCGGCATACATACCGGCTTCTTTGCCGAAATTCCTTGAAAATGATATATATCTGACATTGTCATATGTTGCGGCCATTCCTTTAAGAATAATTAATGTGTCATCCCTGCTTCCGTCATCTATAAAAATATATCTGAACTCGCAGCCGTCAATATGGCTTACAATCTTCTGTGTCTCGCTGTAATATGTTGTAAGAACATCCTGCTCATTATAGCAGGGAACTATGATATCTATTTTATTCATAAAAACCCACTTTCCGTAAACAACATAATCTGTTATATTATATATTAGTTTCATAATATAGTCAAGTTTGACGGCACCCATAAAAAACGCAAAAAAAGCTTGATTTAGACAGAATGAGATGATATAATATCATCCGGTGTGTTGTGTCGGGACAGACACAGATGCCGAATAATAACCACGCCTGACGGATACAGACCGGTTGGTGCCATTGCTCATGGTTGCCGGTGGTGCGCGGGCGGAAGAATATAACCAACGGAGGTATTAAAATGAGCGTTATTTCAATGAAGCAGTTGCTTGAAGCAGGTGTTCACTTCGGACATCAGACAAGAAGATGGAACCCTAAAATGGCTGAGTACATTTACACAGAGAGAAATGGTATCTATATCATTGATCTTCAGAAATCAGTAGGTAAGGTTGACGAAGCTTACAATGCAGTATATGACATTGCAGAGCAGGGCGGAACAATCCTTTTCGTAGGTACTAAGAAGCAGGCTCAGGACGCAGTTAAGACTGAGGCAGAGCGTTGCGGAATGTACTATGTTAATGAGAGATGGCTTGGTGGTATGCTCACTAACTTCAAGACAATCCAGAGCAGAATCCAGAGACTTAAGAACATCGAGAAGATGGAAGAGGACGGAACATTTGATGTTCTTCCTAAGAAGGAAGTTATCCAGCTTAAGAAAGAGCAGGAGAAACTCCAGAAGAACCTTGGCGGTATCAAGGACATGAAGAGAATCCCGGATGCTATTTTCGTAGTAGATCCTAAGAAGGAAAGCATCTGCGTACAGGAAGCACATATCCTCGGAATTCCACTTATCGGTATTGTAGATACTAACTGTGATCCGGAAGAACTTGATTATGTTATCCCGGGTAACGATGATGCAATCAGAGCAGTTAAGCTTATTGTATCTAAGATGGCTGATGCAGTTATCGCTGCTAACCAGGGCGAGACAGCAGAAGAATATGAAGATGTTGTAGCTGACGAAGCTGAAGCAGAGACAACAGAAGAGGCTTAATTTTACAGATAATAAGGAGGATTTTACAATGGCAGCAGTTACCGCAGCAATGGTAAAAGAATTAAGAGAAATGACAGGCGCCGGAATGATGGACTGCAAGAAAGCTCTTGGACAGACAGACGGCGATATGGATAAGGCAGTAGAGTTCCTCAGAGAGAACGGTCTTGCAAAGGCAGCTAAGAAAGCAGGAAGAATTGCAGCAGAAGGTCTTGTAACAGCAGTTGTTGACGGAGACAAGAATGCAGCAATCGTAGAAGTCAACTCAGAAACAGACTTCGTTGCCAAGAATGCTGATTTTGCAGAGTATGTTGCAGAGGTTGCTAACCAGGCTCTTACAACAGAAGCAGCTGATATCGATGCTTTCATGAAGGAAGCATGGAAGTCTGAGCCGTCTAAGACTGTTGAAGAAGCTTTAGCAGGAAAGATTGCAGTAATTGGTGAGAACCTTAAGATCAGAAGATTCGAGAGAGTTGCAATTGACAACGGATGTGTTGTATCATATATCCATGGCGCAGGAAGAATCGGTGTTCTTGTTGTAGCCGATACAGCAGTTGTTAATGATGATGTTAAGGAAGCACTTAAGAATATTGCAATGCAGATCGCAGCCATGAATCCTAAGTATATCAGCCGCGCTGATGTGGATCAGGATTATATAGAAGGCGAGAAGAAGGTTCTTCTTGCAGAAGCTAAGAACGAGAAGCCTGATGCTAACGAGAAGATGCTTGAAGGCATTGTTAACGGACGTATCAATAAGCAGCTTAAGGAAATCTGCCTTATGGATCAGGTTTACGTTAAAGCTGAAGATGGTAAGCAGTCAGTAGCTGCATACCTTGCTGATGTATCCAAGAAAGTTGGTTCAGATGTTAAGGTTGTTAAGTTCGTACGTTTCGAGACCGGCGAAGGACTTGAGAAGAAGAACGAAGATTTTGCAGCTGAAGTTGCAGCACAGATGGGTATGTAATTTAACATTTGTAAAATTTTGTCCCCGCATTACGTTAAGCTTTGCGGGGACTTTTTTATAGTCCATGAAAGAGAGAAAAATATGAGACAGCACATATGCAGGGCCGCAATAGCGGCAGTTGCGGCAGTGGGACTTTTTCTGACAGCCTGTTCATCACATGAAGAGGATTACGTGACCAATACCGAGAGCATAACGGAAACAGAAGAGACCACAGCCATAACCCAAGCTGAATATGGGGCGGAGGATTTTATTCAAAGCGAGAAACAGACCAGAAAACCTAAGGAGACGCAGCCGGTCACAGAGGTTTCCACAGAATGTGCACAGCCGGAAACAAGCATTGAGGTACAGAAGACAGAAGAGCCGGCACAGACCGAACATGTACATAATTATACCGGACAGACTAAAGTTACAGCTACGGAATATGCACCCGGAATAATGACGTATACATGTTCAACGTGCAGCAAATCGTACGAAGAGCGTTATGCGCTTCCACATACGATTGATGTAGGAGGCGGCAGCGTTACCGTATGTGGTTACTGGGATAAAACATCATCCAATGAGCTCATGAAACTTCTTAACGAGTACAGGAAGAAGAATAATCTTAACGTGCTTAATGACGATGCCGGACTTGAGAATACGGCAAGACTGAGAGCAGTTGAGTGCTCGTATCTTTTTTCGCACAAAAGACCGAATTCCGACAGATGTTTTACGCTGTATCCGGAAGGATATAAAGCAGTGGCAGAAAATATTGCATCGGGGTATGGAAATGCATCGGAAACAATAGAGGCATGGAAAAATTCCAACGAACATAATAAAAATATGCTCAATCCGGAATATAACTATGGATGTGCCGGTGTATTTGTGGTTTTTGACAAAAGCAACGCAAATAATGGTAATATATTATATGTACAGTCGTTCATGAAGAAATAATAAAACGGGTACCGGCACAGAAACCGGTACCCGTTATTTGTAAACATTTAGAAGATTAACACTTCTCCAGTGCCTGCGCAATATCTGATATTAAATCAGCCTTATCTTCAATGCCGCAGCTGATTCTTATAAGTTCTGCAGGAACGCCGGCTTCCTTAAGCTGTTCGTCCGTCATCTGTCTGTGAGTGCTTGATGCAGGATTAAGACAGCAGGTTCTTGCATCGGCAACATGCGTCTCTATAGCAGCAATCTTAAGATTCTTCATAAATGTGCTGGCTGCTTCGCGGCCGCCTTTAAGACCAAAGGAAACTACGCCACAGCTTCCGTCAGGAAGATATTTGCTGGCAAGTTCGTAATACTTGTCTCCCGGAAGGCTGCAGTAATTGACGTATGCTACCTTTGGATGTGAGTCAAGATATTCGGCAACGGCAAGACCGTTTTCGCAATGGCGTTTAACACGGACATGGAGACTTTCCAGACCGAGATTGAGAATAAAAGCATTCTGAGGGCTCTGTATCGAACCAAAATCACGCATAAGCTGTGCGGTACATTTGGTTATGAAAGCACCCTCCTTGCCGAATTTCTCAGCATATGTAATACCATGGTAGCTTTCATCGGGAGTACATAATCCCGGAAATTTATCCGCATGAGCCATCCAGTCGAATTTGCCGCTGTCTACGATGGCACCGCCGACTGCTGCACCGTGTCCGTCCATATATTTGGTGGTAGAGTGTGTTACGATATCGGCTCCCCATTCAAACGGACGGCAGTTAATAGGTGTGGCAAAAGTGTTGTCAACGATAAGAGGAACGCCGTGTGCATGTGCGCATTTGGCAAATTTCTCAATGTCAAGGACGGTAAGAGCAGGGTTAGCGATTGTTTCACCAAATACAGCGCGTGTTTCCGGCTTGAATGCAGCATTGAGTTCGTCCTCAGTGGCATCCGGACTTACAAATGTAACATCTATTCCCATTTTCTTCATGGTCACGGAAATGAGGTTAAATGTTCCGCCATAGATGGAACTGGAAGCTACAATGTGGCTTCCACACTCACAGATATTGAAAAGCGCATAGAAATTGGCTGCCTGTCCGCTGCTTGTAAGCATTGCGGCAGTACCACCCTCGAGTTCCGCGATTTTGGCGGCAACATAGTCATTCGTAGGATTCTGCAGTCTTGTATAGAAATAACCGCTTGTCTCAAGATCAAACAGCTTTCCCATATCCTCGCTTGTATTATATTTGAAAGTTGTGCTCTGGATGATAGGAATCTGTCTCGGTTCACCGTTGCCCGGTGTGTATCCACCCTGAACACATTTGGTATTGATGTTCATAATAAACCTCCGAAAAATAATTTGATAGAGTGATTATATCATACAAATCCGGATATTTGAATACATAAATAAAAGTTGCAATAGTAATAAAGAAAGTTTATAATCTTTGTGACATCATATTTACATCAGGAGAAATATACATGAATGTGTCGGGATTTGAATTCTGGTACCCGATGATCACGAGTATGTTGATTTTTGCGGGATATGTTGTTAGTCCAGCTTGTATTCTGATATATGCCGGAGGTGTTGGAGTTGTCAGAAAATATTAAACATTATATTGTGAATGGGTACTGTTTTGAAAATGAAGATGAGTACCGCAAGGCCCTAAAGGAGAAAGAGGGTATAAAATACCTTAATTCAAAAATTGTATTTGATGATATAAATAAGGTCACAAGGCTGTATGAAGATTTGATTGATAAAGATGTATTCACAACACAGATAGGGATTGAATATATGCGTAAACTTCGCACACTTATCATCAAAAAAGGTGGTTCAAATGATATTCCGTATGCAGTCATTAAGACTGTACCGGATAATGTACCGGCCGGAGAACCGGACAGACAGAAGAAATATAAGGAGCCTAAAGTCCCTTTTAAGGATAAATTCAGGACCTCTCTTATAATCAATATTGTACTTGTAATTGTGGTTGCCATAATGTTCGCGATAGCACTCAGCAGTTCCAATCCTAACATAATTAACTATGAAAGGGTGCTTCAGGATAAATATGCGGGATGGGCACAGGAACTGTCAAGCAGGGAAGAAGCACTACGGATGCAGGAGAATCAGAATTCACAGAATTGACATAATTTTATGAGAAAATGCAGACTATGATTTGAACAAAATAAAGCGTATATACATAAAAACCGCGTGTCAGGAGATAGTTATATGGGAAATAAAATACTTGTTGTTGATGATGAAAGCAGAATGCGTAAGCTTGTGCGGGATTTTCTTACCAGAAAAGGATATGAGGTCGTTGAAGCAGAGAACGGCGAACAGGCGATAGATATATTCTGCAGTGACAATACAATCGATCTGATAATACTGGATGTAATGATGCCTAAGATGGACGGCTGGCAAGTGTGCCGTGAAATACGCAAACTATCCAAAGTTCCGATCGTCATGCTCACCGCAAGAGGCGATGAACAGGATGAATTGTTAGGTTTTGAACTCGGAGTCGATGAATATATATCCAAACCGTTCAGCCCCAAGATTCTTACGGCGAGGGTTGATGCTATTTTAAGAAGAAGCAGGGCTGACCAGAGTGATGTTCTTTCACTTGGAGGAATTGAGGTTGATAAGACGGCCCACATTGTTAGAGTGGATGGCAAACCGGTGGATTTAAGTTATAAAGAGTTTGAACTGCTGACTTATTTTATGGAGAACAAGGGAATAGCACTTTCCCGTGAGAAGATTCTTAACAATGTCTGGAACTATGATTATTTTGGCGATGCGAGAACAATAGATACCCATGTTAAGAAGTTAAGAAGCAAACTCGGAGCCAAAGGAGACCTCATTAAGACCATCTGGGGAATGGGATATAAAATGGAAAATGAATAAAAAATATTGACAAATTATTTGATGTATATTAGTATACTTTGCTATAAAGGTATTTTTTTAGGATGCCTTAATAGACAATTACAGTCATTCAGACTGCAGTCAAGGAGGAATTTAATATGAAAAAGTTTACAAGAGTGGCAGCAGGTCTTCTTGCAGTAGCACTTGCGGCAACAATGGCAGCAGGATGCTCAAAGCAGGGAAACGCTTCCAAAGATTCCGATAAGTTCTACATAGGTGGAATCGGACCTACAACAGGCGGCGCAGCTGTATACGGTAATGCGGTTAAGAACGCAGCACAGATTGCCGTAGATGAGATTAATGAAGCCGGCGGAATCAACGGATACAAGATTGAGTATAAGTTTGAAGATGATGAGCACAATGCAGAGAAATCTGTTAATGCTTATAACTCACTTAAGGACTGGGGAATGCAGATCCTTATGGGAACAGTTACAACAGATCCTTGTAAGGCAGTAGTTGCAGAATCAGGCAATGACAATATGTTCCAGCTTACACCTTCAGCATCATCAACAGATGTAATTAAAGGCAAGAATGTATTCCAGGTATGTTTCACTGACCCTAACCAGGGTACTGCTTCAGCTAAGTACATCGGTGAACATAAACTTGCATCTAAGGTAGCAGTTATCTATGACAGCTCTGATGTATATTCATCAGGTATCTATGAGAATTTTGCAGCAGAAGCTAAGAACCAGGGATTTGAGATTTCAACAGCACAGACATTTACATCAGATGCCAAGTCAGAATTCTCAGTTCAGGTTAAAGCATGTATTGATTCCGGTGCAGATTTGATTTTCCTTCCGATTTACTATCAGGAGGCATCACTTATCATCAAAGAAGCTAGTGATGAAGGTGCTAAGGTTACATTCTTCGGATGCGACGGACTTGACGGACTTCTTTCAGTAGATGGATTTGATAAGAAACTTGCAGAAGGCGTTATGTTTTTTACACCATTCTCAGCTGACTCAACAGAAGAAAGAACAGCAGCATTTGTCAAGAATTATAAAGAGAAATACAATGACACACCTAACCAGTTCGCAGCAGATGCCTATGATGCAATTTACATCATCAAGGCAGCTATCGAAAAGGCTGATGTTAAACCGTCACAGTCAGTTTCCGAAATCGGAGATGCTCTTGAAAAAGCAATTACAGAGATCACTTATGAAGGAATCACAGGTAAGGGAATGACATGGTCAGAGTCAGGTGAAGTTAACAAAGACCCTATGGTTGTTGTTATTAAAAACGGCGTATATGTAAGTGCCGAATAAATAATATCTTATAGAATTATTTATACCAATACCAATATGGACAGAGAGGTCCCGATATGGAATCTTTCTGTCCGTTATTGGGTTTTAAACAGCCGCTGATACGGCGCAAGAAATAAGGACAGGAGCGAAGCAGACAATGAGTTTTATCTCCAATATTATCGATGGAATTAATCTTGGAAGTATATATGCCATAATTGCCCTTGGATATACAATGGTATATGGTATTGCCAAGATGCTTAATTTTGCACATGGTGACGTCATAATGATAGGCGGCTATGTGTTATATGAAATTATACAAGGATTGGGATATCATCCGCTTCTCGCGATTTTCCTTTCAATGCTTGTTTGTACAATTTTGGGCGTTGTTATTGAACGCGTTGCATATAAGCCTCTCAGAGGAGCAACATCACTTGCCGTACTTATAACGGCAATTGGCGTGAGTTATTTATTACAGAATGTTGCACAGCTTATTTTTACCTCCAATCCGAAGAGTTTCGATTCCGGAATTGATTTCGGAACAATTTCTCTTGCAGGAGGGGACCTTAAGATTAAAGGTTCAACGATACTTACAATTGTTGTAAGTGCAGCAATTGTCGTAGGTCTTCTGATTTTTATCAAAAAATCAAAAACAGGCCGTGCAATGTTGGCTGTATCGGAAGACAAGGATGCAGCAAGACTTATGGGCGTAGATGTCAATAAGACAATCGCAGTTACATTTGCCATAGGTTCTGCGTTAGCTGCAATCGCGAGTTTCTTCATGCTTACCGCAATGCCTAACCTTACACCGACGACAGGTTCAATGCCGGGCATTAAAGCATTCGTGGCAGCTGTATTCGGCGGAATCGGTTCGATACCGGGTGCATTTGTAGGAGGAATACTTCTTGGTATTATCGAAAGCCTTAGCAAGAAATATATTTCGACAACACTTGCCAATGCAATAGTTTTCCTTGTGCTTATCATAGTGCTTATATTTAAACCGACAGGACTGTTCGGTAAGAAAATCAAAGAGAAAGTGTAGGTGGGATATATGAAAAACAGAAAAATAAATATAAAAAAATCCACACTTACTACTTTGATAACGATAGCTGGAATTATAATAGCATATATTATAATGAATACTCTTTCCAACGGCGGCTTTCTCTCATACAAGATGCAAGGCCTTTTAGTACCGATATGTGCATATGCAATTCTTGCCGTATCTCTTAACCTTGTTGTAGGCCTTTTGGGCGAGCTGAGTCTCGGACATGCAGGATTTCTGTATGTCGGAGCTTATACCGGAGCAATATTTACCAACATTACCGCTGATATGATATCCAATGATCTTGTAAGATTCATTCTCGGAATGGTAGTGGGCGGTGTGTTTGCGGCAATCTTCGGACTTATAATAGGTTCGGCGGTTCTGAAACTCCAGGGAGATTATCTTGCCATAGTTACACTTGCATTCGGAGAGATTATCAAGAGCGTCCTCGGTAACGTCCTTTATATATCCAAAGACAGCAGCGGATTGCATTTCGATGTTACCGATGGCTCAACACTTAATCCGCAGGATATAATTGCGAAGGGTGCACAGGGAATAACGGTTCAGAGACTGTCGACCTTCCTGATAGGTATAATATTACTTATATTGACTGTTATTATAGTCATGAACCTTTCTGACTCACGTGCCGGACGTGCGATCAAAGCCGTCAGGGACAACAAAATAGCGACAGAAGCTGTGGGCATAAGTGTATCCAAATACCGCCTTATGGCATTCACAATCTCAGCAGCACTTGCCGGAGTGGCAGGTGTGTATTATGCACATAATTTCGCGACACTTACCGGAACCAAGTTCGATTTTAACTTTTCAATCAATATCCTTGTAATGGTTGTGCTTGGCGGAATGGGAAATATTCCGGGCTCAATAATAGCAGCAATCATACTTACGATTCTTCCGGAAGAAATCCGTTTCCTCGGAAATTACCGTATGGTAATTTATGCGGTTGTGCTTATTGTAATGATGATTTTCAGCTGGAATCCAAAATGTATTGAATTTCGTAAAGTTGTTTCAACTAAGGTTAAATCTGTTTTCAAAAAGAAAAATAAGGAGGTTCAGTAATTATGTCAATGCTTGAAGTTACTAATCTCGGTATATCTTTCGGCGGATTGCGCGCGGTAGATAATTTTAATGTAAATATAGAGGAAGGCCAGCTTTACGGCCTTATAGGACCTAACGGTGCCGGTAAAACAACAATTTTTAATCTCCTTACCGGTGTGTATAAACCTGATACGGGCAGCGTTAAGTTAGATGGTATGGATATCACAGGCAAATCCGTCGTGCAGATTAACAAAGACGGAATTGCGCGTACATTCCAGAATATAAGATTATTCGGAAAACAGACAGTCCTGGATAATGTTAAAATAGGTCTTCATAACATTCACAAATATCCGGCTATAGCAGGTGTGCTCAAGCTTCCGTCATATTTTAAACATGAGAAGCAGATGAATGAAGAAGCAATGGAACTTCTTAAAGTTTTTGATCTTGAAGGTGAGGCTGATACACTTGCATCCAACCTTCCTTACGGTAAACAGCGTAAACTTGAGATTGCAAGGGCTCTTGCAACCAAGCCGAAACTTCTGCTGTTAGATGAGCCGGCAGCCGGAATGAACCCAAATGAGACAATGGAACTGGTCAAAACCATTGCTTTTGTCAGGGAACATTTTAAAATGACAATATTATTAATCGAACATGATATGAAACTTGTCTCAAGTATATGTGAACAGCTTACCGTGCTTAACTTCGGAAGTGTTCTTGCGCAGGGAGATACAACAGAGGTGCTTAATAACCCGGAGGTTATCAAAGCATATCTCGGAGAATAGGAGGCATACGATGGCATTACTTGAAATAAATAATCTTGAAGTGCATTACGGAGTTATACAAGCTTTGAAAGGCATTTCTTTTGAGGTTAACGAAGGCGAGATAATTGCTCTTATCGGAGCCAACGGTGCCGGCAAGACGACAACTCTTCATACGATTTCCGGAATTCTTCAGGCATCATCCGGTAACATTATATATGATGGCAAGGATATAACCAAAGTCCAGGCACATAAGATAGTTAATCTCGGTATTTCGCAGGTCCCGGAGGGAAGACGTGTATTTGCACAGCTTTCGGTACTTGAAAATCTTAAACTTGGTGCATTCATCCGCAAAGATAAAGACGGAATAGAAGAAGACCTTCGTAATATTTACGAGAGATTTCCAAGACTTGAGGAACGTAAGAATCAGCTGGCGGGAACCCTTTCAGGCGGCGAACAGCAGATGCTTGCAATGGGAAGGGCACTTATGTCCAGACCGCGCATCATTTTAATGGACGAGCCGTCCATGGGTCTTTCACCTATATATGTGTCGGAAATCTTTGATATCATTAAATCAATCAACAAAGATGGCACAACAGTTCTTCTTGTCGAGCAGAATGCCAAAAAGGCACTCTCAATAGCTGACAGGGCATATGTGTTGGAAACAGGTATGATTGCGCTTTCCGGAGATGCGAAGGATCTTATGAACAACGACACAGTTAAAAAAGCATATCTCGGAGAATAATATTCTTGAAAATAAAGGGACATTTCGCATTCTGTGTGAGTTGTCCCTATTTTTTAAAGGAGCTGTTAATATGAGACATTCACTGAAAATAAAACTGACTTTGATCATGGCATCACTCGTCACGGCGGTTGTGGTGCTGATATGCGTACTCAATACGACAATGTTCGAAAAATTCTACATAAAAAGCAGACTGAATGACCTTAAAAATGCATACAGCAGCCTCACGAATGTTCTTTCAATCAAAAATACGGATTCGGACGCTGTACAGGATGCAATTAATCAGATTAATTACGGATATAATATTAATGTCTTTGTGCTTGACGGCAGATGGAATATTGTCTACAGCTCTCAGACGGGCTATGAAGATGTCGTAAGATGGATACAGGACATCAATTTTAACCCTAATGTACAGAAAAAAATTCTCGAGGAAAATTCAGAATATACAATAGTGCAGAGCTTTGACAGCGCTACCAGTATGTCATATATAGTCGCTACGGGAATCCTGTCTGACGGTTCGCAGATAATAATGCAGATTACCATCGAAAGCATGCAGGAAAATATTAATACATATAACAGATTTGTTATTTTTATCGGAACCGGTATCTTACTTGTAAGCATAATAATAGTATATATTATAGCGGCCGGCATTACCAAGCCTGTCAAGAAACTTTCGGAAATAGCGGAAGAAGTTTCGGATATGAATTTCGACGCGAAATACGAGGGCAGCGATAAGGGAGAGATAGGTGTATTGGGTAACAGCATCAATGTTATGTCGGCAAAGCTTGAACGAAACATATCTGAACTTAAGACGGCTAATATGGAGCTCATGAAGGATAATGAAATCAAAACGCGTAACGACGAGATGCGTCGTGAATTTCTCGGAAATGTATCGCATGAGCTCAAAACGCCGATTGCACTGATCCAGGGTTATGCCGAAGGCCTTAAAGAAGGCATTAATGATGATGAGGAAAGCAGGAATTTCTATTGTGATGTGATTATGGATGAAGCGGTTAAAATGAACAATATGGTAAAGAAACTCCTTACCCTTAACCAGATAGAATCGGGCAATGACAAAATATCAATAGAACGCTTTGATCTTGTGGAACTTGCCGGTTCGGTAATCCGTGCCAACGGAATTGTCATGAACCAGAAAGAGATTACCGTTGATTTCAAACATCCGGATACGGCTGAGGTATGGGCCGACCAGATTCAGATGGAAGAAGTGTTTACCAATTATCTTACCAATGCAGTTAATCACTGCGACGGCGACAGAAAAATCATCATAACTATCGAAAAAAAACAAAATTCTGTGTATGCATCGGTATATAATACCGGACACGCAATTCCTGAGGAGGATATAGAACGGATATGGGAGAAATTCTACAAGGTTGACAAAGCAAGGACAAGGGAATACGGCGGTAACGGAATAGGATTGTCCATTGTAAAAGCGATACTTGATAATTATAAAGCATCATATGGGGCAAGAAATCTCAAAGATGGTGTGGAATTCTGGTTTGATATGCCGGTACATGAAGTTTAACTATTGTTACACCGGCAGGAATGTGATATAATATCAATTAATTTATAAGTGCGGAGGCGTTCATGAAGAGAAAACTTTTTGCTATAGCATTAATATGTGTATTTATGCTTACAGGCTGTACCAAAGCGATAGAATTGACGGAGGATAAGGATGCACTTGTTGCAGAGGCGGCAGCGGGTGTACTGGTCAGAAATTCATACAAATATAAGTCCAAATACTCTGATTATAACTATAAGAATGAGCCTCAGGAAACTACAGCAGAGCCCGAGTCGCAGACACCGGAAGAGACTGAACCGGAAACTGATGCTTCGGGAAAGGATGAGAAGACTCTGATGCTTTCGACAGCATCTAAGGCACTTGGCATTGAACCTGCAGATGTTTCATTTAAAGAATGCAAGATAGTTGATGAATATCCGGACGACCCGGACGCATTATTTACTGCCAAGCCTGAGGACGGCTTCAAATTCATCGTAGCTGTATTTAATATACATAACCCTGATACTGCGTCGATGAAAATCAATACAGTCGATAATAAGACACTTTTCAGACTGACAGCCAACAAGATGACGGTCAATAATTTTGCCACACTTCTGACCAATGACATAACGAGACTTTCGGATGTTGAGATTAAACCGGGAGGAGATTATGAAGCGGTTGCGGTGTTTATGGTTTCGGAAGAGGTAGCAGCATCATATGATAAGCTCAGAGTGTCATATGTATATGAGCATAAATCATATGGATTCAACATGAAATAATGCTTCTTTAAAATTAATTAAAAAAATTTAAAATAGTTATTGACATTCTGTCGGCAAGGTGGTAGTATACTCCTTGCCGACAAATTTCATACAATTGAGACAATTAAAACAATTTTATGACAAATAAGAAAATTAAAAAAATTGAAAAAAGTTGTTGACAAACGATGAAAGAT
>UMBV01040237.1_pt1 | contig 29124 bp, 20 predicted proteins | sample 1964061 | NCBI WGS metagenome assembly UMBV01 (sample SAMEA4835951, study PRJEB28245) | human gut metagenome | biome: gut microbiome; material: fecal sample | place: Denmark | collected 2008
GGTACTTACCGGAGTACCGCCGACAGCCGCACGAATGGTACCTACCGGAATGGTTCCAGATCCGGACAGACAGGAGTTCAGAAAAAGCGATATGAATGATACAGACAGAATGAAAGAACTGGTCTCGAAGTTGAATGAGGCTGCAAAAGCCTACTATGCCGAAGACCGGGAAATCATGAGTAATTTAGAATATGACAAGCTCTACGACGAGCTGGTTGCCCTGGAGGAAAAGACCGGAGTTGTGCTGGCAGCGAGTCCGACCCAATCGGTTGGTTATGAAGCAGTAGACGAACTTCCCAAAGAGCGTCACGAAAGCCCGATGCTTTCCCTTGGAAAAACGAAAAGCCGGGAAGAGCTGGCAGACTGGCTGGGAGATCAGAAAGGTTTGCTTTCCTGGAAGCTGGACGGTTTGACCATCGTGTTGACATACCGGGACGGAAAACTGTTTAAGGCGGTCACGAGGGGAAATGGCGAAATTGGCGAGGTCATCACACCGAACGCCAAAACCTTTGTCAACGTGCCGTTGCAGATTCCTTATCAGGGAGAGCTGATCCTGCGGGGAGAAGCGGTCATCACCTATGCGGATTTTGAAAAGATCAACGGCGAAATCGAAGACGTGGACGCTCGGTACAAAAATCCGAGAAACCTCTGCTCCGGTTCCGTGCGCCAGCTAAACAGCCAGATCACTGCGCAGCGAAAGGTGCATTTTTTTGCATTTGCGCTGGTGCGTGCAGAGGGTGTGGATTTTAAAAACTCAAGGGAAGAACAGTTTATATTCTTACAGAAGCAGGGCTTTGAAACGGTAGAATATAAAGCGGTAACTGCGGATACGATGCAGGAAGCAGTTGCCTGGTTTGAAGAAAAAATCACAGATTATCCGGTTCCGTCCGACGGGCTGGTATTGCTTTTGGACGATATCGCTTACGGAGAGTCGCTTGGAAGAACGGCAAAGTTTCCGCGCAATGCCATTGCATTTAAATGGGCGGACGAGCAGGCAGAGACGACGCTGCGCGAGGTGGAGTGGAGCGCGAGTCGTACCGGACTGATCAACCCGGTTGCAATTTTTGACCCTGTGGAGCTGGAGGGGACAACCGTAAGTCGTGCCAGCGTTCACAATGTCAGCATTGTCAAAGAGTTAAAGCTCGGCATCGGCGACCGGATTACAGTCTATAAGGCAAACATGATTATCCCGCAGATCGCAGAAAATCTGACCAAAAGCGGTACGCTGGAAATTCCCTGCACCTGTCCGGTCTGTCAGGGAGAGACCCGGATTGTAAAAGAAAACGATACGGAGACGTTAGTCTGCCCGAACCCGGACTGCGATGCCAAAAAGATCAAATCTTTTACGCTGTTTGTCAGCCGGGACGCGATGAATATCGACGGACTTTCCGAAGCGACGCTGGAAAAATTTCTGGCGGAGGGCTTTTTGCATACCTATGCGGATCTGTTCCATCTGGACAGACACCGGGATGCGATTATGCAGATGGACGGCTTCGGCGAAAAATCGTATCAGAATCTCGAAGCAAGCGTTGAAAAAGCGAGACATACAAATCTTGCACGCCTGATTTACAGCCTTGGAATCCCGAATATCGGAATTGCCAATGCGCGGATGATTTGTCGGGAATATAAAAATGATCTGGACAAAATGCTCGCTGCACCTACAGAAGAGCTGGCGGCGATGGATGGCGTAGGACCAGTCATCGCAGGTGCGTTTGTGGATTTTTTTGCCCAGGAAAAAAATAAAACTGCGCTGGAGCTTTTATTAAAGGAAGTGAAGCTGGAGCAGGAAACCTTTTCAGAAGAAGCCCTGCCGCTTTCCGGGCAGTCCTTTGTTATTACGGGCAGCCTGAACCACTTTGAAAATCGCAGTGCCTTAAAGGAAAAGATCGAAGCCCTCGGCGGAAAGGTAACCGGAAGCGTGACGGGCAAAACCGTCTGTCTGATCAACAATGACAGTACCTCCAATTCCGCCAAAAATAAAAAAGCGCGGGAGTTGGGCATAGCTGTACTGACAGAAGAAGAGTTTATGAAGCAGTATCTGGAAAAATAACCGTCCGGACGAATTTATTCAAAAGAAGCGCCGCACAGCGGCAGGAAAGTGAGAGAGAAAATGCCGATTAAAATACAGAGTGATCTGCCTGCCAGAGAGATTCTGGATAATGAAAATATTTTCGTGATGGACGAATATCGTGCGATGCACCAGAATATCCGCCCATTGCAGATCTGTATTCTGAATCTGATGCCGGTCAAACAAGATACGGAGCTGCAGCTTCTTCGGTCGCTGTCCAATACGCCGCTGCAGGTGGACGTGACCTTTATGAAAATGAACAGCCATCTGTCTCTAAATACCTCTGCAACACATCTGAATAAATTTTACGATACGTTTGATGATTTGAAATCCAACAAATACGATGGCCTGATTATCACGGGCGCGCCGGTGGAACAGATTCCTTTCGAAGAGGTGGATTACTGGAAAGAACTCTGCGAAATTATGGAGTGGTCAAAGACCCATGTCCATTCGACCTTCCATATTTGCTGGGGCGCCCAGGCGGGGCTGTATTATCACTTCGGACTCGACAAACGCCTGTTGCCGGAAAAGCTTTTCGGGGTATTTGAACACCGTGTGTTAAACCGCAAAGAGCCGCTGGTGCGCGGATTTGACGACGTTTTCTGTATCCCCCACAGCAGACATACCGAAACGCCTGCAGCGCTGATCCATGCCTGCAAAGAGCTGACCGTTATGGCGGAATCGGACAAAGCGGGAGTTCTTTTATGTATGACTGAGGGCGGACGGCAGATTTTCGTTATGGGACATCCGGAATATGATCGTTACACGCTGGATGGAGAGTACAAGCGCGATCGCGACAAGGGACTGCCGATCCATGTGCCGGAAAACTATTACCCGGAGGACAACCCGGAGAAGAAACCGTTACTTTCCTGGCGTGCGCACTGCAACGGATTGTATACAAACTGGCTAAATTATTACGTTTACCAAACAACTCCGTATGATATTCGGGAGATTTGAGAAAATAAGGGTGGAAATGATTCATCCCTTTGCGAAAAAGGGATTAGTTGTTTACTTTTTGAAAAAAATAGCTTATAATCAACTATGAATGAAAAAATGCTGTAGAAATACAAGAAGGAGAATGATTATGGAAATTTCAGCTTTACAGAAAGCCAGATATGAGTATGCTCCGAAGCTTCCCGGCATGCTGAGACACGGCATTGCAGATATCTGCGTTAAGGAAGGCGAAGAGACTCAGAGCGTTGCAGATCAGGAGAAGATCAAAGCGCTGTTCCCCAATACCTACGGTAAAAAGGAGATCACTTTCCAGAAAGGTGCGAACACTTCCGTTGCGAAGAAGCAGGTTGTAGGCGTTATCCTTTCCGGCGGACAGGCTCCTGGCGGACACAACGTTATCTGCGGTTTATACGATGCATTAAAGGCAACCAACCCGGAGAACGTACTGTACGGCTTCAAGAACGGTCCGAGCGGTCTGATCGAAGACGATTATCTTGTTTTTGATGACGAGTATATCAATGCATACAGAAACACCGGCGGTTTCGATATCATCGGTTCCGGCAGAACCAAACTGGAGACTCAGGAACAGTTCGCAATCGCTGCTGAAGTCTGCAAGAAGCACGGCATCACCGCAATCGTTATCATCGGTGGCGATGATTCCAATACAAACGCAGCTGTACTGGCTGAGTACTTCGCTGCAAACAACACCGGCGTACAGGTAATCGGCTGCCCGAAGACCATCGACGGCGACTTAAAGAACGAAGATATCGAGTGCTCTTTTGGTTTCGATACCGCTGCAAAGACCTACAGCGAAGTAATCGGTAACATCGAAAGAGATGCAAACTCCGCTAAGAAATATTGGCACTTCATTAAGGTTATGGGCCGCAGCGCTTCCCATGTTGCTCTGGAGTGCGCACTGGAAACCCAGCCGAACATCTGCCTGATTTCCGAAGAAGTTGCAGCAAAGAAGATGTCCCTGTCCCAGATCGCTGACTACATCGCTGATTCTGTAGCAAAGAGAGCAGCAAAGGGCATGAACTTCGGTGTTGCAATCATCCCTGAAGGCGTTGTAGAATTCGTTCCCGAGTTCTCCGCACTGATCGCTGAGATCAACGAGCTGTTAGCAGGCAGCAAGGCAGATGCGTTCAATGCACTTCCTACCTGGAAAGAAAAATATGCGTTCATCGAAAACGGTCTGTCTAAAGAATCCATGGCTGTATTCGCAATCCTGCCGGAAGGCATTCAGCAGCAGCTGTTCCTGGAGAGAGATCCTCACGGCAACGTACAGGTTTCCCTGATCGAGTCCGAGAAGCTGTTCTCCGCTCTGGTAGCTGACAAGCTGGCTGAGAGAAAGGCTGCAGGCACATATAACGGTAAGTTCAATGCACTGCATCATTTCTTCGGTTACGAAGGAAGATGTGCATTCCCTTCCAACTTCGATTCCGATTATTGCTACTCCTTAGGTTACAATGCATTCATGCTGATCCAGTATGGTTACAATGGTTACCTTTCCAAGGTTTCCAACCTGTCCAAACCGGCAGCTGAGTGGGTTGCAGGCGGTATGCCCATCACCAAGATGATGAACATGGAGAGAAGACATGGCGAAGACAAGCCTGTTATCCGTAAGGCTCTGGTTGAGCTGGATGGCAAGCCCTTCAAATACTTCGAGGCACACAGAGAAGAGTGGTCTGAGAACACCTGCTATGTATATCCGGGTGCAATCCAGTACTACGGACCTGCAGAGGTTTGTGATATCACAACCAAGACTCTGGCTCTGGAGAAGGGCGAATAATTCCCTCGACTTCAAAAATCAACAATACATGCTATTGTCATGAATAAAGAGCGCCGCAAGACGTATACGGCAGAATGTGCTTTGCGTACATTCTACTGATAGAAAAACTGCCGCACATCAGATGAGAGATCATCCGGGTGCGGCTGTTTTTTTATTTCATAGGAAAATGCGTCCTATGAAATAAAAACGCGCTACGAGGATGCGCACTCGGCGCAGGGGTAGATGGTTGCCGAAGCAACCGCGCCTCGGCGCGAGAATGTGAATGTGCCTTGGCACATTCTTTCATGAACCAATGTGTAAAGAGCATTAAAAAACCCGATCAGGTCAGTCGCAAAGGGCATACCAACCAGATCGGGAAGGGGGTCTTGGATAATAGTTTTAGTTCGCGGGCGCTTCTTCTTCGTTTAAATTCTCCTCACACACTTCTTCGAAAGAACGGTGCTCTGCGCGTGCTTCTTCCTTTGCGTGCTGGAAGAATGCTCTGGTTTCTTTTACAATGACACCGCTCAATGCGAACAACGCGATCATGTTCGGGATAGCCATCAGACCGTTGAAGATATCAGCGATGGTCCAGACAGCGCTCACCGTCATGTAAGGTCCGATAAAGACAGCCAGAATGTAGATCCACCGAAAGATCTTAACGTGCTTCATATTGCCGCCGCTTAAATATTCCAGGCAGCGTTCACTGTAGTAATCCCAGCCAAGGATTGTCGTAAAGGCGAAGAATACAAGGCAGAGCATCAGAATAAAGGAAGAAAATTGTGCAGGAAACGGAAGACCATGCTGGAATGCATAGGTTGTAACCTGAACACCTTCCAGACCTTCTACCTGCCATGCACCGGTCAGAACAATGGAAAGACCGGTTAGGGTACAGATGATGATCGTGTCAATAAACGTACCGGTCATGCTGACAAGACCCTGACGGACAGGAGAGTTCGTCTGTGCAGCAGCCGCAGCGATGGGCGCGCTTCCCAGACCGGCTTCATTGGAGAAGATGCCGCGGGCAACACCCTTCTGCATTGCGATGAGCATGCTGCCGACTGCACCGCCGGTAATCGCTTTTGGAGAAAACGCTGCAGTTACGATGGTTGCAAACGCTGCAGGCACTTTGGTGATGTTGCAGCAGATCAGGATCACTGCGAATACAAAATAGATGACCGCCATGAAGGGAACGATGATCTGGCTGACGCTTGCAATTCTCTTGACGCCGCCGATCAAAACAGCTGCGACGCAGAAGGAGAGAATCAGGGAAGCAATGACAACGGACCAGGAATATTCGCCAAGGAACGGCAGAATTTTTACAGTAAAGGCATCGTTTGGATCAAAGAAACCATGTACTGCACTGGAAATACCATTGACCTGGCTGAAGGTACCAATGCCGAAGAGACCGACACAGACGCCGAAGAAGGCGAAAATCTTTGCGAGCCATTTAAAATTTTTGCCCATGCCGAGTTCAATATAGTAGAAGGGACCGCCGAGGCTGTGTCCGTCTTCGGCAACAGTACGGTATTTGACTGCCAGCAGACCTTCGGAGTATTTGGTTGCCATGCCGAGAAACGCTGCTACAACCATCCAGAACAGGGCGCCGGGACCGCCTGCACAAACCGCCGTTGCGACACCGACGATATTTCCGGTACCGATTGTTGCACTCAGTGCGGTACAGAGTGCGGAGAAGCTGGAAATTTCGCCTTTTCCGCCTTCCTCATTTTGAAGCATCCATTTCAGTGCGAGGGGAAGCTTACGAATCTGGAGCAGACCGAGGCGGATGGTCAAAAGCAGTCCGCCGGCAATAATCAGTACCATCAACGGTACACCCCAGACAAAGTTGTCGATTATATTCAGAGCTTGATTGATAGAAGTCCACATGGTATTCGATCCCTTTCTTATTCTTTGCTGCAACAGATATTCTTTGTTACAACAGATTTTTGGCCGCAGATGTCGTTCTGATGCCATGCTACGCTATGCTATGCGTAAGGAAAGCGTTTCGAAATGAAAGAAGGGATTTGGAATCACTCGTGAAAATAGAAAGGGCAGTGTGCCGGACTGGTTTATTCGCCGGAAAAACGAAATATCCGCTGCGCAGACAGATATCGTTTAAAGCATGACAGAATATAAGATTGCGAATATTCTATGCTGCGAATAAAAAGAGACTGCACCAAAAAGAAATCCTTTTTTGCGTCAGTCTCAGGAAGATACAGAATACTTGCGTAATATCTTCTCTGTCCTTTTACCTGAGAGATTCATACGAGAAATTCGTATGTTGCACCTTCGGCCCCCGGCTGATCCGGGTGTCTCCAGAGAGTCGATCCATTTACAGTTGCGCTGCAAACTACAGCACCTGAGAGTTTTACTCCTTCGGTAGACAAAATGTCTTTTCCTGCAAACTTCATTTCGAAATTGCCTATGGGCAATATGATATACGCAAATGTGATATTTTTCAAGAGAAAAATTAAATTTTTATAAAAATCCGCCGCAAAAGTCAGAACTCTGCGGCGGATGTATTCAAAATGCGATTTTTATCAGAACAGTGATGCGCTGCTTTTGCACAAGCTACAGCTGCTCGGCGCGCTTTAGGGCGTCATCAATATGAGCACAGAAGTTGTCGGCACCGACTTTTTCGATAAAGCCGTTTTTTTCCATGACACGCCAGGGTTGTTCGTTGACATGGGAGAAAATCAGCTGAATGCCCTTTTTCTGACAGTTCTCGTAGAGCTTTTCAAGGTTATGCATGGCGGTCGCGTCGATGGCACTGACACTTCTCATACGAAGGACGAGACAACGGCGCTTTTCGTCGAGGGTGATTTTCAGAATCTTATCCGCAGCGCCGAAAAAGAGGGGACCACTGATTTCATAAACTGTAATGTGATCGGGTACAACGCGCAGGGCAAGGCTGTCCGCATCGTCGTCCTCATCGACATATTTCCAGCCTTCTACTTCTGTAACGTCGCTCATACGTTTCATAAACAGAATCGCAGCGAGCAGGATGCCGACCTCGATGGCAACTACAAGATCGAATACGACCGTCAGAACAAAGGTGCTGACCAAAACGATAATATCGCTCTTCGGAGAGGTTTTACAGAGGTTGACAAAGGTTTTGATGTCACACATATTATAGGCAACCATAAACAGGATCGCTGCGATAACCGGCATAGGAATCAGGGCAGCGTAGGGCATCAGGACAACCAGGATCAGCAGAAGGACAACAGAATGCACCATTCCGGCGATCGGAGTGCGTCCGCCGTTTTTGATGTTTGCGGCGGTTCTGGCGATGGCTCCGGTGGCGGGGATGCCGCCGAACAGCGCGGAGGTGATGTTTCCGGCACCCTGTGCGATCAGTTCCATATTGGAGCGGTGACGGCTGTTTACCATGCTGTCCGCAACGACACAGGAGAGCAGGGACTCGATTGCTGCTAAAATCGCGATCGTAAAGGCGTCTGGCAGGACGTTCTGAACGGTTGTCAGGGAGAACGCCGGAAGCGAAATCGCCGGCAGCTTATTAGAAATTTCATACAGATCCCCTATCGTATTGACGTTCAGATGCAGACCAGCTACCGCAGCACTGCCAGCAATTACGGCGATCAGGGAAGCTGGAATCCGTTTTAAAAAGCCGGGAAGCATCGGCCAGAAAATCAGGATAGCGAGGCTGAGAACGCCAACAAGCAGCGCTTGTACGTTCAGCGTGCCGATAAAGACGAAAACAGCCTTTAATTTATCCATCGTTTCAATCAGCGGTTCATCGGTAACGATGCTCAGACCGAGAAAATCCTTGATCTGACCGATAAAAATCGTTACAGCGATACCGGAGGTAAAGCCGGTTGTGATCGTATATGGAATAAACTTAATGAGGTTGCCGAGGCGCAGCAGACCCATCAGGATCAGAATCACGCCTGCCAGCAGAGTAGCGATAATCAGTCCGTCCATGCCGTTTTTTGCAACAATTCCGGCGACGATCGTTGCAAATGCTGCAGTCGGACCTGCGATCTGGACGCGGCTTCCGCCCAGAAAAGAGATGACAAAGCCTGCTGTGATTGCAGTGTAGATGCCTTTTTCCGGTGTGACGCCGGAGGCAAGGGCGAGGGCGATGGACAACGGAAGAGCGATGATTGCAACGATAATGCCGGCAACCACATCTTTGACAAACTGCTCACGGGTGTAGGTTTTCATGACAGAAAACAGCTTCGGTTTTAATTTTTCCATGTGGAAAGTTCCTTCCTTTGAGTAAAATAAGAGACGGTAGACTGTACGATTTTAGAAGATATATTCGAATGATAAAAAAAGAATATAAATCATTAAATTTTTATAAAAACGCACGTTTTTTATCATAAGATAAATTGGAAGAAATTGCAAGAAAAATCGATAAAAGCAAAATCTGTGCCTGAGAGGAAGAGCGATAAAAAAGGAGATGCAGTTTCGCATCTCCTTTTCAAAAGGTCAATATGTTGCAAGTGCTGATTACAGCTGAGGACCTGCAGCAACCAGAGCCTTACCAGCTTCGTTGCCCTCGTATTTTGCAAAGTTCTTATTGAATCTTGCAGCCAGGTCTTTTGCTTTTTCTTCCCATGCGGAAGCATCAGCATAGGTGTCGCGAGGATCCAGAATAGCAGGATCTACGCCGGGCAGCTCGGTGGGAACTTCGAAGTTGAAGTAAGGAATCTTCTTGGTAGGAGCTGTCAGGATAGCGCCGCTTAAGATCGCATCGATGATACCACGGGTATCTTTGATGGAGATACGCTTGCCGGTGCCGTTCCATCCGGTATTTACCAGATAAGCCTTAGCGCCGCTCATTTTCATCTTCTTAACCAGTTCCTGTGCATACTTGGTAGGATGCAGTTCCAGGAATGCCTGACCGAAGCAAGCGGAGAAGGTAGGAGTAGGCTCTGTGATGCCGCGCTCTGTACCAGCCAGCTTAGCTGTGAAACCGGACAGGAAATAATACTGAGTCTGCTCAGGTGTCAGAATAGATACCGGAGGCAGTACGCCGAATGCATCTGCAGACAGGAAGATAACGTTCTTCGCTGCGGGAGCAGAAGAGATCGGACGTACGATGTTCTGAATATGATTGATCGGGTAGGATACACGGGTGTTCTCGGTTACGCTCTTATCCGCGAAATCGATCTTGCCTTCTGCATCCAGAGTAACGTTCTCAAGCAGAGCGTTGCGTTTGATCGCATTGTAGATGTCGGGTTCGGACTCCTTGTCCAGGTTGATAACCTTAGCGTAGCAGCCGCCTTCGAAGTTGAATACGCCATTGTCATCCCAGCCGTGCTCATCATCACCGATCAGCAGACGCTTGGGATCTGTAGACAGGGTGGTCTTACCGGTACCGGACAGACCGAAGAAGATAGCGGTGTTCTCGCCGTTCTTATCTGTGTTAGCGGAGCAGTGCATGGAAGCGATGCCCTTTAACGGCAGAAAGTAGTTCATCATGGAGAACATACCTTTCTTCATTTCACCGCCGTACCAGGTATTGATGATAACCTGCTCGTGGCTTGTGATATTGAACATAACAGCGGTCTCGGAGTTTAAGCCGAGTTCCTTGTAGTTTTCAACTTTAGCCTTGGAAGCGTTGTAAACAACGAAATCGGGCTCGAAGTTCTCAAGCTCTTCCGCAGTGGGCTTGATGAACATGTTGGTTACGAAATGTGCCTGCCATGCTACTTCAACGATGAAACGGATTGCCATACGGGTATCTTTGTTTGCACCGCAAAATGCATCCACAACGTACAGTTTCTTATTGGAAAGTTCTTTCTGAGCGAGTTCCTTGACTGCCTGCCATGCTTCCTGGGTAGCGGGGTGGTTATCATTCTTGTATTCGTCAGATGTCCACCATACAGTATCCTTGGAATTTTCATCAACAACGATGAATTTGTCTTTGGGAGAACGTCCGGTGTAGATACCTGTCATAACGTTTACAGCACCCAGCTCGCTGACCTGTCCCTTTTCATAACCTTCCAGTCCGGGTTTGGTCTCTTCTTCGAATAATACTTCATAAGAAGGATTGTAGACAACCTCGGTAGTTCCGGTAATACCATACTTGCTTAAATCGATTACAGCCATTTGTATTAACCTCTTTCCTTTCCTTACATTTCCTGCATTGCAGGTTCTGGCAGATTGTTTCAAAAAAGGAACAAATCCGCTTCATTTATATATTATACATATTTAAAAACTAAAATCAACTAAAAAAATATAAACAATTCCTGAACTCGCAGATGTTTTTTTTACAGTTCGCTATTCATTTTGACGATTTCGCAAAAGCTGCTGGAATGCCTTATATTGGAAGAAACAGAAATAATGCTCGTAGAGCCAGCTGTTTTATGGCAAGAATTGCTTGCCAGGCTTTTTTTACACAGATTTTTACACCCTCGAATAAAAAAAAGCGTGCATTTTATGAACCGGCATGGTATTATGTAACTTAAGTTAGTCAATACTAACCTAATAAAACCAATGCACCGTTTCAGTGCAGAAAATAAAGGGGTAACGGCATGAGTGTTGTAATTATCGGTGGAAATGAGAGAATGGTAACGCAGTATGAAAATATCTGCAAGGAGCATGGCTGTAAGGCGAAGGTTTTCGCAAAGGAAAACGGTTCCTTAAAAAAGAAGATCGGTTGCCCGGATTTGCTGATTTTGTTTATCAGCACAGTTTCCCACAAAATGGTCATCAGCGTGACGCAGGAAGCGAAGAAGAATCAGATTCCGGTAGCACGTGTACATACCAGCAGTGCGACAGCACTTCACGCGGTTCTGGAAGAGCATTGCGCAGCATTCACATAAAACAGCTGCCTGTTAATGGTGGCTCCGAGGGGCTTCTGAACAGCATGTCTTTCCTGATTAGAAAATAGATAACGATTGTCATGTCGCTCTGTTCCATATATAATAAAAGAAGTAATCGTGAGAAAATAAAGAGGAATTTCAGTGATGGAACAAGATACAGAACAACAGGCCTCCGGTCAGCAGTCAAAGTCACCGCGGATGCATCTGCAGCAGGGGTTGCTGGAAATTTACTGCGGCGACGGAAAAGGAAAGACGACAGCGGCGCTGGGGCTTGCACTACGGGCGGCAGGCTGCGGTCTACGCGTGCATATTGTGCAGTTTTTAAAGGGAACAGAAACGGGGGAGCTTGCGTCTCTTGCGCAAATTCCGCAGATCAGCCTGGTGCGCTGCGACAAGAACTGGGGATTTACCTTTTCCATGACGGAGCAGGACAAAAAGGAGATCACCGTGTGTCACAACCGGATGCTGCAGGAGGCGATTTCCATGGCAAAAAGCGGAGAAATCGACGTGCTGATTTTCGATGAATTTCAGGCGGCGTATGCGCATGGACTGCTCGACAAAGAAGCGGCAAAAGATTTTATTTTGAAAAAGCCGGCGACGCTGGAGCTGGTGCTGACCGGACGAAATCCTGATCCGGTATTTTTGGAGGCGGCGGACTATGTGAGCGAAATCCACGGGGTGCGTCATCCGTACCAGAAACAGATTCCGGCGCGGAAGGGAATCGAGTTTTAAACGGAATTATTACCCGAAGCGAAAAAATTGTCCAGTGACAAAATGGGGGTTCAGCGTTATGCTAGACGGGATGAAAGCATAAAAGGAGCTGAATTTGCCTTGAAACAGGGAAAAAAGAAGAGCTGGCTGAAATATGTCCTGGTATTTGGATTGATTTTCTTTGCCTGCTGGTATGAAAGAAATTTTCTGGCGCAGGCGGCGGAAAAAATTCGCAAATTGCCTGACTGGACGATCTTTATAATTATTGTGCTATCGTTGACCTATCTGGTCTGGGAAGGAACGATCATCTGGCTTTTGATGCGGCAGTCTGTAAAGCATTATTCCTGGATGCAGGGCGTGAGATGTTCGTTTGTATGCAGCTTTTTTCGGACGACAACCCTTGGAAGCGGCGGCGGGGTCGCACAGATGTATGAAATGAATCGGGACGGGCTTCCGCTTGCACGCGGGGCAGGGCTGTCCATGGTGCAATACATTTTCCATAAAGTATCGATTACGCTGTATGGTCTGATTGGCTTTCTCTGTCTGTTGTTTGCGAAGGATGAAAGCGTCTCCGGCTATACGGCGTTTCTGGCAGCAGGAATCGGTTTGACAGCGCTGATTACCGCAGCGCTGCTTCTGGTAACGGCATGCCCGCCGTTTTCCAATTGGGGATTTTTGATTGCAGAACGGCTGTGTCATGGGAAATGGCAGGATAAACGGGATAAAATGAAAGCGCAGATTGATTCCATGCAGGAGGAATCGCTCCGATTGTTAAAGCATTCGCCGCGAACGGCAGGAGGTATTTTTCTGTGCGATTTTGCAAAGCTGACCTGCTGGTATCTGGTTCCCTTGTTTGTGTTGTCGGCAGACCTTCCGGTTTCCCTCTGGCAGATTGTGTGCATTACAGCCGCGGCACAGATGCTGGCGGGTGTAATTCCGACGCCCGCAGGGCTGGGTTCTCTGGAATTTGTTTTTCTGATGTTTTCTACAAAGATCGTAGGAGCGGCAGAAGCAGGTGCAGCCATGATCCTGCTGCGGTGTGCGGTCAACATTATTCCATTGGTCCCGGGCGCGTTGCTTGCCCTGACAGACCGCAGAAAAAAGAAAGGAAGCCGGGAATGCCCGGCAGAGTAAGTTATGGTACCTGATCTTGCAAGAATGTCAGTGATAATCAAATCGCAGCATGAAACCTCCGTGATGACGGGAAATTATGAAATGGGCTATGCCTGCGGGCTGCTCTGTAAGCTGGCTGGCAGGGAGGTTCCGCAGTGGGAAACTCCGGTTGAATTAAAAGACCGTGTGGCAGAGCTTTTAACTGGATATGAACCGGCGAATGAACGGGAAAAGAACGTCATCCATATGCTGCATTATTACCATCCGGATGAAACCGCAGACGAACAGGTAAAAGAGCTGATTGGATGGGGGTATGACGAGCAGCGCCTCTGGCAGATGCAGAGGAAGTAGTGACTGGCACAGATGTTTTTTGTACTGCAGAATCATAGAAAATTTGAGATTGCAACAATAGAATGCACGCTCTGCTAGCATTCTATTGTCATGAATTAAAAACCGGACTGCGAATCCTTATGAGAGGAAACACAGACCGGTTTTGTTTGTCTATGGAAGGTGCGTCACCATGCCAATGCCGGTGCGAATTTTTTACTTCGCCAGCCCCAACAGATCAACATAGAAGTTGGGATAACTGATTTTGACACAATCCGCATCTTTAATAGAAGTAACGCCATCGGCTGCCAGCGCGGCAACCGCGAAGCTCATGGCAATGCGGTGGTCGAGATAGGAATCGATTTCTGCGCCGTGAAGTATTTTTCCTCCACGGATTATCATACCGTCGTCCGTAGGTGTGATATCACAGCCCATCGCGCGCAGCCCGGCAGTCACCGTGGCAATACGGTCAGATTCCTTGACCTTTAATTCAGCGGCGTCACGGATCACAGTCTGTCCGTTGGCAAATGCAGCCATTACGGCAATCATAGGAATTTCATCGATCAGTGCCGGGATCAGATTTCCCTCTACAGTTGTTCCATGCAGGGAAGAAGCAGAGACGAGCAGATCAGCAACCGGTTCCCCTGCGCAGACACGTTCGTTTAAAACAGTCAGGTTTCCACCCATTGCGCGGATCACGGTCAGGATTCCTGCGCGGGTAGGATTGATGCCGACATTGCGGATCAGAAGCTCAGAGCCAGGGACCAAAAGACCTGCTGCCAGGAAATAAGCTGCGGAAGAGATATCGCCGGGGACAAAAATCTGCTGCGCGTACAGCTCGTTTCCTGGTGTGATCGTTGCAGTCAGTCCGTCAGAGCAGATATCTGCGCCGAAACCGGAAAGCATCAGCTCCGTGTGGTTGCGGCTGAGAGCGGGCTCTGTTACGCTCGTCGGACCATCTGCATAAAGACCGGCGAGCAGGATCGAGGATTTGACCTGTGCGGATGCGACCGGCGTGGAATAAGTGATCCCGTGCAGGCTGCTGCCGGTGATGTGAAGCGGCGCGCAGCCGTTTTTACGGACGCTTTCGATTTTTGCACCCATCAGAGAAAGCGGCTCCATAATGCGCTTCATCGGACGCTTCTGAATGGAAGCGTCCCCAGTCAGCGTTGTTTCAAAGGTCTGACCACTTAAAATGCCGGAAATCAGCCGGGTTGTCGTGCCGGAATTGCCTGCATCCAACACCTCAGAGGGCGTAGACAGCCCGTGTAAGCCTTTCCCGTGTACTAAAATGCGCTCCGGTGTATTTTCAATTTCAATGCCGAGTTTTTGAAAGCAGCTGATTGTTGAAAGACAGTCCGCTCCTTGTAAAAAATTCGTAACCTCTGTCGTTCCCTGTGCGATTGCTCCGAACATCACGCTGCGGTGGGAGATCGATTTATCTCCGGGGACGGTCACTTCTCCACGCAGCGCTTTGCTGGCTGTCAGTTCCATCATACCATTAAAATCCTTTCCGTTTATCAATTTTTTCAGATATGCGTTACATAGCCGCGTCTGTTCAGCAGCTGAATCGCCTTTGTAATCGAATCTTCTTCGTAAAATTCAATTCGCAGGACGCCTTCCTGTGCCTCCCGATTATGGACGATGCCGATATTTTTGATGCTGATGTTGTTCAGCGCCAAAAGCGTGGAGACGGCGGCGATAGAACCTGCTTCATCCGGGATATCCAGACGGATAGAGTAATCCTTTTTGATCGGGCCGCTTCCGGCGTCAATAAAGGAATCGCGGTATGCACGTGCACCGTCAAAAAAGGTATAGAGCGAGGCAGAATCGTGTTCCTGCAGCTCTTTTTGAACGACGCCAAGGGCGTCGATATAATCCTGCAGCAGTCTGGAAATATTGACCGTGTTGGTCATGCAGATCTGCTCCCACATGACAGGGGAAGAGGAGGCGATCCGCGTGATATCCTTAAACCCGCCTGCAGCGATGGATTTCATCAGTCCCTGAGCATCGTCATGATCCTGTACCAGATGGACGAGGGCGGCAGCAACGATATGAGGCAGATGGCTGACAGCAGCGGTCACATAATCATGCTTCTGGCTTTCCACCTGCAGCGGGATCGCTCCCATGGAGGTGACAAGCCCCTGGAATTCTGCGATTTTCGCAGCGGGAACCTGCGGCGCGGGAGCGAGAATGTAGTAGGCGTTTTCCAAAAGGCCCGCCTTGGAATTGGCAAAGCCGATTCGCTCGCTGCCCGCCATCGGATGTCCGCCGATAAAGCAGTCCGTTAGTCCCAGAGAGTGGATCAGCGAATTGATCGGCGTCTTGACGCTCCCGACATCGGTCAGGATACAGTCCTTTTTGCGATAGGATAAAATTTTTAGCAGGTTCTCATCGTTGTGGGAAACGGGCGCGCACAGGAAAATATAATCGCAGGCGGTAAACGCGTCGCAGGGAGCCGGATAGGCTTCATCCGCAATTTTCTGTTCTGTTGCGAGCTTCAACGTTTCTTCGTTTGGGTCGCAGGCGATGATGACAATATCCTTCCGGTTGGCCTTCAATGCCCTGGCGATGGAACCGCCGATTAGGCCGAGTCCGACAAAACCACAGGTAATCATGACAGTAACTTACTCCTCAATTTCTGCCCGCAAGCTTCCAGAACGGATCGAGTTCTTTGGAAAGACGGGCGAATTTTTCAAAATTCAAAGACTGAGGACCGTCAGAAAGAGCGCAGGCAGGATTGTTGTGCACCTCGATCATCAGACCGTCCGCGCCGCAGGCAACGGCAGCTTTTGCCATCGGAGGCACATAACGGTAAGCACCTGTCGCATGGGACGGGTCTACAATAACCGGCAGATGTGTCCGCTCCTTTAAGACGGGAACCGCGCTCAAATCCAATGTATTTCTCGTGGAAGTTTCATAAGTGCGGATACCTCTTTCACATAATACCACATTTGGGTTGCCTTCCGCCATAATATATTCTGCGGCATTGAGCCATTCGTCAATCGTCGCGCACAGACCCCGCTTTAATAAAACCGGAAGACCGGAACGTCCGGCTTCTTTTAATAAGATGAAATTCTGCATATTGCGGGCACCGATCTGGATCATATCGACATATTTGACCGCTGCTTCGATCGCTTCCAGGCTGACAACCTCGCAGATCGTCGCCAGATCGAAGGCTTTTCCGGCCTCCTTCATGTATTTTAAGCCCTCTTCTTCAAGACCCTGAAAGGAGTAGGGGGAGGTACGGGGCTTATATGCACCGCCGCGCAGGATGGTCGCGCCGTTTTTCTTGACTGCTTCGGCGATCAGCATCAGCTGGTCGTTGGATTCCACCGCGCAGGGACCTGCCATAATCGTCCGGGTGTTCGGTCCGATAGAGGTGCAGCCGACCTTTACGACAGACGGCTCCGGATGAAATTTCAGGTTTGCGAGCTTATAGCTTTCCGTGACGGGAACGATCCGGTCCACGTCTGCAAGCAGTGCAATATTTTCTGTGGAAAGACGGGATTTGTCACCGACTACGCCGATGATCGTAACCTGTTCGCCCTGGGACAGATGTGCGGTCAGACCGTTTGCTTCAATATACTGTGTGACAGCCTTTATATTTTTATCCGCTGCCTTCGGTTTCATTACAATGATCATAAGTAAAGTCCTCCCTTGAGTGAAAAATCTTTGATTCTGTATCTTCTTTTCGAAAAATCTCCTTGTAATATAGCACTTTAAAGTGCGAAAGTCAATTGTATCCTGTATAAATATTATATAAGAATACACGGGAAAGTCTAGCTTTTACAGAACTGGCGAAAAGATTTTCAGATAGTCAAAGAAAAACATGTCCAAAATGACGAAAAGACTTGCTAAAAATGTGAAAGTTTAGTAGAATATCCACATGGGGAAATTGGGAATGATTTTAATCATCTAAAAATCTTTGACAGAATACCCAGAATTTGCAACATACGGAGGAATGAAGATGAACATTTACACAACTGACAAGATCCGTAACGTGGTTCTGTTAGGCCATGGCGGTTCGGGCAAAACCAGTCTGACTGAGGCAATGGCTTATCTGGCTGGCATTACATCCAGAATGGGTAAGGTCACAGACGGCAATACCGTCAGTGATTATGGCAAGGAAGAACAGAAGAGACAGATTTCGATTAATACCTCCGTTGTTCCCATCGAATGGAACGGCGTGAAGATAAATATTTTGGATACTCCCGGATATTTTGACTTTGTAGGCGAAGTAGAAGAAGCGGTAAAGGCTGCAGGCGCTGCCATCATCGTAATTAACGGCAAATCCGGCATTGAAGTCGGCACCGAGAAGGCATGGGAGCTCTGCGAAAAATATAAACTGCCCCGTTTTGTCTATGTTACCAACATGGACGTGGATAACGCCTCCTATCGTCAGATCGTAGAAGATCTGAAAGAAAAATACGGTAAGAAGATCGCACCGTTCAACCTGCCGATCCGTGAAAACGAGCACTTCGTAGGCTATGTCAACGTCGTATCCGAAACCGGTAACCGCTGGCAGGGCAAGGAGGTTGTTCCCTGCGAGATCCCGGATTACAACAGACCGAATCTTGAGATCTGCAGAGAGACGCTGATGGAAGCGGTTGCAGAGACGAGCGAAGCGTTCATGGAGCGCTATTTTGGCGGCGAGACTTTCTCCGAATCCGAAATTCGTGCAGCGTTGCGTACTAACGTTATTGATGGCTCGATCGTTCCCGTATCGATGGGCTCCAACACCCTCTGCCAGGGCGTTTACACGCTGCTGGATGATATTGTAAAATACGTTCCAAGCCCGGAAGACAGGATATGCGCAGGCATCAGCTTAAAGACAAACGGCATTTTCCAGGCGGATTATGATTTCTCCAAAGCGAAATCCGCATACATCTATAAGACGATTTCCGATCCTTTCATCGGTAAGTATTCCCTGATTAAGGTTTGCTCCGGTGTACTCAAAACGGACGATACGATGTATAACAGCGACAGCGATCTTGAGACAAAGATCGGCAAGCTGTATGTGATGCAGGGCAACAAACCGATCGAAGTGAGCGAGCTGCATGCCGGCGACCTCGGTGCACTTGCAAAGCTGACCGGCGCAAAGACCGGTGATACGCTTTCCACCAAGGCAAATCCGGTTGCTTATGCAAAGACCGAATATTCCAAGCCTTATACTGCAAAGCGCTATAAAGCGGTTAACAAGGCGGATATCGATAAGATTTCCCAGTCTCTGCAGAAGCTGACAGACGAAGATAAGACGCTGCGCGTAGTCAACGATTCCGAGAACCGTCAGACTCTGCTTTACGGCATGGGTGAGCAGCATCTGGAAGTGATTGCAAGCCGTCTGGAAAACGAATATAAAGTAAAGATTGAACTTTCCAAACCGAAGGTTGCTTACCGCGAGACGATCCGCAAGAAATCCGACGTTGAATATAAATATAAGAAACAGTCCGGCGGACACGGTCAGTATGGTCACGTTAAGATGCGTTTTGAGCCCTCCGGTGATCTGGAAGCTCCTTATGTATTTGAACAGGAGGTTGTCGGCGGCGCAGTTCCGAAAAACTACTTCCCGGCAGTAGAAAAGGGTATCGCAGAAGCCGTTCAGAAAGGTCCTCTGGCAGCATATCCGGTTGTCGGTGTAAAGGCTGTTTTATATGATGGTTCCTATCATCCGGTTGACTCCTCCGAAATGGCCTTCAAGATGGCTGCATCCCAGGCGTTTAAGAAGGGCTTCATGGAAGCGGGCCCGGTTCTGTTAGAGCCCATTTCTTCTCTGAAAGTAACCGTTCCGGATTCCTATACCGGCGACGTTATGGGCGATTTGAATAAGAGACGCGGCAGAGTGCTCGGCATGACGCCCGTTGCAGGCGGCAAGCAGATCATTGAAGCGGATGTTCCGACCTCCAATCTGTATGGCTACTGCACAGATCTCCGTTCCATGACCGGCGGACGCGGCGTATACGAATATGAGTTTGCAAGATATGAGCAGGCTCCATCAGACGTACAGGAAAAAGAAATCGCAGCGAGAGCAGCAAAGGTTGCAGAAGGCAGCGAAGAATAAAAAAGGATGTGCCTTGGCACATTCTCGCGCCGAGGCGCGGTTGCTTTAGCAACCATCTACCCCTGCGCCGAGTGCGCATCCTCGCGGAGCATTTTTATCGTATGGAAACGAAGTTTCCTATACGATAAAAAAGAATGTGTCGAGGTACCTGCACCGGCTGCGGCGAGTCGCGTAAGCGACATCTTCCATTCCGCCGCAGTACGATCTGCACAAAACGGCTTTCGGGAGTTTTCCGGGAGCCGTTTTTTGAGTTTTGTATTCTGATTGCCGGCAGGCGGTCTTCTTTCCGACTTTAGGCTTGACAAAAGAAAGGGCGAACGATACAATAATACAGAAATTTAAGACTTTTGACAGACGTTGAAGAGAAGAAGTAAAAGGATTGTTTCTATCCAGAGAGCTGCCGGACGGTGCGAGACAGCAGAAAGATTCTTTGAACTGGTCTTGGAGTTCTTTTTGTGAGAGCCGTATGAAATATGGAAGGTAGCAGAAAGCGGGTGGCGCCGTTATGCGCACGACAAGATGCACAGGGCATTTTTTGATCCTGTGAAGTAGAGTGGTACCGCGAAGAGCCAGACTGTTTCGTCTCTATTTTTGAAAGAGCGAGATGGTCTGTTTTTTTACGGAATCAAGTCAGGAGGACACACATGGAACGGGTTTATAATCCCAAGGAAATCGAACAGAAATGGCAGAAAATCTGGGATGACGAAAAGGCGTTTGCCGCATCCGACGATTATTCCAAACCGAAGTATTATGCGCTGGTAGAGTTCCCTTATCCGTCAGGACAGGGGCTGCACGTTGGACATCCCCGCCCGTATACGGCGCTGGATATCGTTGCGCGTAAGAGAAGAATGGAAGGCTACAACGTACTGTATCCCATGGGCTGGGACGCATTCGGACTTCCGACCGAGAACTATGCGATCAAAAATCACATCCATCCGAAGATCGTAACGAAAAATAACGTTCATCGTTTCAAAGAGCAGCTGCACTCCTTAGGCTATTCCTTTGACTGGGACAGAGAGATCAACACCACCGATCCGGAATATTACAAATGGACTCAGTGGATTTTCTTAAAGCTGTTTAAAGCGGGACTGGCTTACAAAGCGGAGATGCCGATCAACTGGTGTACCTCCTGTAAGGTGGGACTTGCAAACGAAGAGGTTGTAAATGGCCACTGCGAACGCTGCGGCGCAGAAGTTATCCGTAAGGTAAAGAGCCAGTGGATGTTAAAGATCACTGAGTATGCGGATAAGCTGCTGGAAGGTCTGGATCACGTCGATTACATCGAGCGTGTCAAGGTTTCCCAGAAAAACTGGATCGGCCGTTCTACCGGTGCAGAGGTGGATTTCCCGATCGCAGGCAAGGAAGACAAGCTGCGTATTTATACGACACGTCCGGATACTCTGTTCGGTGTAACTTATATGGTAATTTCCCCGGAGCACCCTTATATTGAAAAGTTTGCATCCGAGATCAAAAACCTGGACGAAGTAAAAGCATATCAGGAGCAGGCTGCAAGAAAGTCTGACTTCGAGCGTTCCGAGCTGGCAAAAGAAAAGACCGGTGTAAAGATCGATGGTCTGACCGCAGTCAATCCGGTCAACGGAAAAGAAATCCCCATCTGGGTTTCCGACTATGTATTGATGAGCTACGGTACCGGCGCAATCATGGCGGTTCCTGCCCATGATGAAAGAGACTGGGAGTTCGCAAAGAAATTCAACATGCCGATCATTCAGGTTGTAGAAAGCTCCGAAGGTCCGGTGGATGTAAACGAGGCTGCTTTTGTAGACGTTGCAACCGGAAAGCTGGTAAACTCCGGCTTCTTAAACGGCATGGAAGTAGCGGAAGCGAAAAAGGCGATCATCGAATATCTCGAAAAAGAAAACATTGGCACACAGAAAACGAACTACAAGCTGCGTGACTGGGTATTTTCCAGACAGCGTTACTGGGGCGAGCCGATCCCGATCGTTCACTGTGATAAGTGTGGCTATGTGCCGCTTCCGGAAGATCAGCTTCCGCTGGAGCTGCCCGATGTAGAAAGCTATATGCCCACTGATAACGGCGAATCTCCGTTAGCTGCCATGAGAAGCTGGGTAGAGACAACCTGTCCCTGCTGCGGAGGTCCTGCAGAGAGGGAAACTGATACCATGCCTCAGTGGGCTGGTTCTTCCTGGTACTTCCTGCGTTATACCGATCCCCACAATACGGAAGCACTGGCAAGCCCGGAAGCCCTCAAATACTGGATGCCGGTTGACTGGTACAACGGCGGCATGGAGCATACCACCCTGCATCTTCTGTACTCCAGATTCTGGCATCGTTTCCTGTATGACGAAAAGGTTGTTCCCTGTCCGGAGCCTTACCAGAAGAGAACCTCTCACGGCATGATCCTGGGAGAAAACGGCGAGAAGATGAGTAAGTCCCGCGGCAACGTGGTAAACCCGGATGATATTGTCAACGAGTTCGGTGCAGATACCCTGCGTACCTATGAAATGTTCATCGGCGCATTCGAACTGAGCGCTGCCTGGAGCAATGAAGGCGTAAAAGGCTGCAGAAGATTCCTGGAGCGTGTCTGGAAGCTGCAGGAGATTGTAACCGATGAAGCCGGCTATTCCAAGGAGCTGGAAACCAGGATGCATCAGACGATCAAGAAGGTTTCTTCCGACTTCGAGACCTTAAAGTATAACACTGCAATCGCTGCGATGATGTCTCTGATCAATGATTTCTACAAGGCTGGCAAGGTAACCAGAGATGAGTTTAAAACTCTGCTGATTCTGTTAAACCCTGTAGCGCCCCATATGACAGAGGAGTTGTGGCAAATCATGAACTATGGCGGACGTCTGTATCAGACCAGCTGGCCGACTTATGAAGAAGCAAAGACGGTAGAGTCTGAAGTGGAAATCGCAGTTCAGGTAAACGGCAAAGTTCGTGCAACCATCAAGATCGCAGCAGATATCTCCAAAGAGGATGCGATTGCAGCAGGTAAAGCTGCAGTAGCAGACAAGCTGACCGGTCAGATCGTCAAGGAAATCTATGTTCCCGGACGTCTGGTAAATATCGTTCAGAAGGGCTGAACGCGATTGCCTGCTGAAGCGGACAGGCACTGCTGAAAAATAGCAGATGTGCGCTGCACCGATCGGTTGTGTTAAAAATAGAATTCCCGACAGATGTGGATGAAAAGGATTCATGTCTATCGGGAATTTTTGTTTTATAGGAAAGAAAAGACCTCTGGGCGGGATTGGGATTGCACTGCATCAGGATCGTGCTGCGTTTTAGCTAAATTGTGCCGTTTTTTGCGTCGCTGCAGCTAAAACGCCTCGTGCAGAACACATTTTTTCCATTTTTTAAACACACTTTTCTCACAGAATCCTCCTGAAATGAACACATAATTCCGATAAACTTAAGAAAGTGTAAAATTTGAAAGGGAGGATCTCACTATGATTGAGATTTCGCATCTGGTCAAAAAATATGGCGATCACTATGCGGTCAAGGATCTGAATGTCCGGATTGAAGAAGGACAGATCTACGGATTCTTAGGACCAAACGGAGCCGGAAAATCGACCACCATGAATATGATTACAGGATATCTGGCACCGACTGCCGGAACCGTAAAGGTGGACGGCTTTGACATCGTCAAAGAGCCGGAAAAGGCAAAGGAACATATCGGTTATCTGCCGGAAATTCCGCCGCTGTACAGTGAGATGACCGTTGAGGAATATCTGAAATTTGCAGCAGAATTAAAGCGCATTCCGAGAAAGGAAAGAGCAGCGCAGATCGAAAAGGCGATCAAAACCGCACAGCTGGAGGATGTCCGGAAGCGTCTGATTAACAACCTTTCCAAAGGTTATAAACAAAGAGTCGGTCTGGCACAGGCAGTGCTCGGCGATCCTGAGACGATTATTCTGGATGAGCCGACTGTCGGTCTGGATCCGAGACAGATGATCGAGATGCGTGAGCTGATCCGCAGTCTCAAAAAAGACCATACAGTTATTTTGAGTTCGCATATTCTGTCCGAAGTCAGTGCAGTGTGTGACCAGATCCTGATTATTTCCAAGGGTGAGCTGGTTGCAAGCGATACGCCGGACGGACTGCAGGCAAAGCTAAAGGGCGCAGGCGAGCTGGAGCTTTGCGTAAAGGGGACTGCAGCGCAGTTAAAGACGCTGCTGTCAAATCTGGACGGTGTAGAAAGCTTTACGACGACAGAAGCAGAAGATGGAACCGTGCTTGCACAGGTTTCGGAGAAGGCGGACTGCGATATCCGCGAGCCGCTGTTTTATGAGCTGGCAGAGAATCGGATGCCCCTGCTTGGCATGGAGAAAAAGACGGGATCGCTGGAGGATATCTTCCTGCAGCTGACCGATAAGCCCGAGGAGGAGACGAAACAATGACAGCAATTTATAAAAGAGAATTAAAAACATTCTTTACGACGGTAACCGGCTGGCTGTTTATTGCAGCACATATCTGTCTTGCCGGACTTTACTTTTTTGCAATCAATCTGCTGTCCGGCTACAGCAATGTCGGACAGAGCTTTTCCAGTATCCTGTTTTTGTTGCTGTTATCGACACCGATTCTGTCCATGCGTATGCTGGCAGAGGAGCGTAAGCAGAAAACGGATCAGTTGATTTTGACTTCTCCGGTTTCGATCGGAGGAATTGTAGTGGGCAAATACCTTGCGATGGCGACCGTCTTTACCATTCCGGTTGCGGTGATGGCGCTGTTCCCGCTGATTTTAAGCCGCTACGGAACCGTTCCGATGGGCGAAAGCTACACGGCGCTGCTGGCTTATTATCTGTTTGGTCTGACCTGCCTTGCGATTGGTCTGTTTATTTCCTCAATCACAGAAAGTCAGATCATCGCAGCAGTGCTTTCCTTTGCCCTTTTATTTGTCGGCTACATGATGTCCTCCATTACCGGACTGATTTCCCAAACCGGCAACCTGCTGACAAAAATTTTAAACGCTTACAACTTCACCGACCGTCTGGACGCTATGGTGGAGGGAACGCTGAATCTGAAATCCGTCCTGTATTTTGTAACCCTGATCGTCGTATTTTTATTCTTAACGGTTCAGTCGATCCAGAAGAGAAGATATCAGGTTTCGGTAAAAACGCTGCAAATCGGCGCTTACAGCAGCGGTATGATTGCCCTTGTCGTAGCGATTGCGGTGTTCTTAAACCTCGGATTTTCCGCCCTGCCGGATCGCTATACGAAGATTGATGTAACGAGCCAGAAGCTATATACGCTGACACAGACGACGAAAAATCTCGTCAAAAACCTGTCTGAGGATGTGACGATTTATGTCATCAATTCGGAGAACAGCCAGGATGAAACGCTGCAGCAGACGCTGAAAAGCTATGCAGAGCTTTCCGATCACATCAAGCTGGTTTACAAGGATCCTGTCGTTTCCCCTGATTTTTATAAGGATTATACCGACAGCATTTCCGTAAACTCCATGATCGTGGAATCCGCACAGCGATTTAAGGTAATCAATTACAACAATATTTACGAATATGACTACAGCAACTATTCCAGCTCTGTCAGCGGCTACGATGCAGAAGGACAGCTGACAAGCGCGATCGCCTATGTGACGAGCGATTCCACCTCCGTTGTTTATGAATTAAACGGTCACGGAGAAGCCAGCCTGGACAGCTCGTTTGAGAACGGCGCGAAAAAGGAAAATGTCGACCTTGCGGAGCTGACACTTTTGACAGAGGACAGTGTTCCGGACGATGCAAATGGAGTCCTGATCCTTTCCCCTACAAACGACTTAAACGCAGAGGATGCCGATAAGCTGATTGCATACTTAAACAACGGCGGAAAGGTTCTGATTTCCACCTCTTATATCGATAGCTTCTCTGAGGAGATGCCGAACCTGACAAAGGTGCTTTCCGAGTTCGGACTTTCCATCGGGAACGGTCTGATCGTGGAGCAGGATAATGCGAGAATGTATCAGAATCCGATCTATCTGCTGCCGAACGTTTCCTCCGACAGCCTGACGAACGGTGTTTACGGAAAGAGCTATGATTATATCATGATGCCGTATGCCCAGCCGATTCTGACGAAGGAGAAGGATGGCGTTACGCTGACCACTCTTTTGACAACCTCGGAGAAGGCGTACAGCAAGACCGATTTAAATCAGTCCTCCGACGTCAAGAAAACAGAGGACGATGCGCAGGGACCATTTACTGTCGGCGTAAAAGCGGTGAAAACACTTGCTTCCGGCGAAGAAGCACAGCTGATTTTATACAGCTCGTCCTATCTGTTCACAGAGTCGGCAAACCAGTACACGATGGATAACAACCTGACGCTGTTCACCAACGCGATCAGCACGATGGCAGGAGAGAGCGAAAGTATTTCCATCCCGACCAAATCAATGGCGTCCACCTATGCGACCGTGCCTACGGCATCTGCTGTCCGCTATGGAATCCTCCTGATGGGCATCCTTCCTATCGGTCTGCTGGCAGCCGGTATTATCATCTGGGCCAGAAGGAGAAAGAGATAAATGAAAAAACAGAAAATTCAAATTTTGATTTTACTTGTATTATGTATCGTCTGCGTCGGCGGATATTTTATCATCCGGAATCATACGTTTGAAACGGAGGAAAAAACCGTTTCCGTTGACGTTACCAACTTCAATAAGGATGATGTGACGGAGCTGATCCTTTCCGGCGACCACGAGGTTCATCTGGTGAAAACAGATGATGCCTGGACGGAGAGCAGCCTGCCGGATGAAACCATTAAGGAATCGACGGTTAACACGCTGTTGAATGAAATCGCCAACATCACGACGACGGAAACTGTTGTGGAAGCGCCGGAGGATCTTTCCCAGTACGGACTGGAGGAGCCTTTCCGGACGATCACGGCAGTCCTTTCCGATGGAACACAGGTTGTGATTTATGCCGGAAATAAGAGTGATCTGCTTTCTGAGTATTACATCAAAGTGGAAGGCGACGACAATGTTTACCTCGTTTCCAGCAATATCGTGACGGATTTCGATAAGGATCCGGAGGACTTCATCGACGAGACGGAGACCGAAACGGCGACAGAGGAAACGGCAGATTCTGCAGACGAGACGGCAGCAACTGACGCTATAGAGGAAACGGCTGCGGCTAAGACACTGGAAAGCACAGATGGCGAAACAGAAAGTGCGGACGCAGAAGGTGAGAATGCCGGGACGGCTGGCGAAACGGAAACTGCAGAAAGCTCCGGGGACTGACGGATCACAGAAGGTTTCCATATCTGAAAAGTTTAACCCCCGGTGGGTTTCTTGAAAACGCCCGGAAGGCGGGAGATTTACTCCCTCTTTCCGGGCATTTTCTTTGCCATCAGGCGGACGATCTGATTCATTTTCAGCTGTTCCTCCGGTGTTGCATATTTGCGGATCGCCATGAGAATGGAAGAAATTTCCGTGTCGGAAAAGCTGATCGATGCTTCTCGGCTTTTCTGTGCCAGCGCCATCAAAAACGGCAGCAGTTCTTTTTGCGAAAGCGAGCTGCTTTCAAAGACGAGCTTCTGTAAAAAATGCAGCTTTTCTTTTGGAATGCTCTGGACGCAGTCTTCCTTCATCCAGTTTGGTTCCGAAGTGGTGTTTGTATCATTATTTTGTTGACTGGTCATAAAAACCTCCGTTTTGAAAATATTCTGGAAAAAGCGGTATTTAGAGCCCATCGCGGAACGCCTCGAACATCGCCTGCTGTTCCGGTGAGAGCATGCCCTTTAAAAATGTCATGGGGTCGAAATTGTCGGGAAAAGTAGTTGTTCCTGTCAAAGATGCTGACGCGGAATAGAAAGCGGACGTTGCCTGCCCGGCGGCAGTATCCGTTTCGCTGCCTGCTCTTGCAGCTGCTTTCGTATAACCGGCATCCGGATTCGTGCCAAAACAGTCTGCATCTGCCGCAGTATCGGCGTCTGTGTCGGGCGCACTTTCCCGAAACGTTTCGAATAGCTGCATCATTCCTTTCATTTCCTCGAACATCTCGAGATTTTTCTGCAGGTTGAGAAGTTCTCCAAACAGCGCTTTTTCCCGGGGAGAACAAAAGTTTTTGATCTGCTCAAACAACACGGCAAAGTCTGGCGAGGATGTGCCGGAGGTTTGATTTTTGTATGGAGGGGAAGGATGCCTGGAAACATATTCCAGTGTGTAGCGCAGCTCCAGATATTTGATCCAGACCGCGAGATGGTTTTGACCATATGGGTCAAAATATGGCAGCAGGATTTTTAAAATCTGGATATGGTTTTGGGTATAGAGCGTATCAAAGGCGATGACAGCTTCGTTTTCACAGACGTTCATTAAAAAGCTTCCTTCCGGTGTTTATTCTATTCCTATGAAACAGTCAGATAGAATAGGACAACAAGGAATTGCTTTTGCCAGTCTGTCAGAGATCGTCTGTGGGACTCGAAAAATCGTTTGCATCGCGAAGGGGCATTACCCCCGGAAGAAGCAATGCCCTTTGGGATGGGAGCCAGATGCGCTCAGATACCTATGGAATCAGCATCCACAGCCATTGTTGCATCCGCAGCCGTTATTCGTGCCGATTCCGCTGCAGCCGTTGCCGCAGCAAGCCAGAAGCAGCAGAATCCAGATCAGGGAATTACAGCCGTTGTTGCCGCCGTCGTTACAGCCACAGCCGTTGTTTGCTCCGAGTCCGTTGTTGCCGCAGCATAACAGCAGAATCAGAATGAGGCAGCAACTGTTGCCGCCGAAAAGACCGCCGTTCTGACAGGTATTGCCGCATCCGCAGTTGGTAGCTGATAAATCACTCATGGTTATGAGCCTCCGAATGGATAGTTATGGTTTAAGATATGACCGCACGCTTGTCTAGGTTTCTTACGTGGAAGGAAAATTTTTGAAACACTTTTCCTATCATTTGCTGGTGTACTGGAGCCCGGCGAGCAGGCCGGCTTTTTTACTGTCTTCCATAGAATGCAGCACACCTCTTCCCCCATCCTTCCATATCCTAAAAGAAAAAGGATGCGTATGCCTTGAACAGGGTAAAGAGAGTTGTCCACGCGACCGCGGCAGAGGTAAACGGGCTTTCCGGAAAAGGTGTGACGGCAGCGGTGCTGGACACCGGGATCGCGCTGCATCCGGATCTTTCCGGGAGAATCGCAGGATTTGCAGACTTTGTCGGCGGACAGAAGCAGCCGTATGACGACAGCGGGCATGGAACCCATGTGGCAGGCTGCCTGTGCGGAAACGGAAAATGCTCCAACGGTCTGTATGCCGGAATTGCGCCAGGCTGCCGTCTGGTAGTATGCAAGGTGCTGGACGAACGTGGGGACGGAAACGTTGCCGCCATGATAGAAGGCATCCGGTATGTGCTGGACACACGCCGGA
>UMBV01045733.1_pt1 | contig 27531 bp, 25 predicted proteins | sample 1964061 | NCBI WGS metagenome assembly UMBV01 (sample SAMEA4835951, study PRJEB28245) | human gut metagenome | biome: gut microbiome; material: fecal sample | place: Denmark | collected 2008
GTGGGCGGACTGAGTGCCTGTCTGCTGCTTGGCGGCTGTGGAGCCGGTCAGGCAGCGGATGCGACATCCGCAGAAAGCACGGCTGCCGCACAGGAAAGTACCGTAACACCGACAGAGAGCACGGAAGCGGCGGAAACTGTCAGCACAGAGACTGCACAGAACGAAGCACAGCTTCCGGATGGTGTTTACACCGCTGAATTTTCCACGGACAGCTCCATGTTCCATGTCAGTGAGGCCTGTGACGGCAAGGGAACACTGACGGTAAAGGATGGCGTTATGACCATTCACATTTCCTTAGGTTCCAAGAAGATCCTGAATCTCTATCCGGGTCTAGCGGAAGATGCAGCCAAAGATGGCGCAGTGCTGCTTGAGCCCACCACGGATACCGTGACTTACAGCGACGGCATGACGGAAGAAGTCTATGGCTTTGATGTTCCCGTACCTGCGATCGGAGAGGAATTCGATCTGGCATTGATCGGTACCAAGGGAAAATGGTACGATCATAAAGTAAAGGTATCCGATCCGGTAGCGGAGGGCACCGCAGACACTTTTGATCTGAGCACTGTAGAAGACGGCACCTACACCATCGAACTTACCATGGAGGGCGGAAGCGGCAGAGCAAGCATCCAGTCCCCCGCACAGCTTGCGATAGCTGACGGAGCGGCAACGGCGACTCTGGAATGGAGCAGCCCGAACTATGACTATATGCTGGTGAACGGTGAAAAATATCTGCCGGTAAATACGGAAGGCAATTCCGTATTTGAAGTGCCGGTGGAAGCACTGGATGCACCCCTTACCATGATCGGTGATACCGTGGCAATGAGCACCCCTCACGAGGTGGAATACACTGTAACTTTCCATTCTGAGACACTTGAGAGTACAGAGAGCGGCAAGTAATACATATGATGCCAGGGTCAAAAGGTCTAAGCCCACATGTTTAGCACGGACCGAAGCGGAGCGGAGACGTGGGAGTGCGTAGCACGGAGCAATCCGCAGGCACAAATATTGCAGGCTATGAAAGGCATGATAACTTTGAGGTCAGGAAGAAATAGAAGAAAATGGATTTATGTTCTGCTTCTTATGGGACTGCTGGGGCTAACTGGCTGCGGCAGTCCTTCTTCTGCTTCTATGGAGACATCGGCGGAAGCACCATCGGAGGTTGCCCAGGCAGCAGAGACTACGCAGGAAGAACAGACAGAATTAGTAAAAACAGGCAGCATGGAGCTGCAATATGCGGAAAATTTTGCAGTGGACTATTACGAAGATGGGTATAAGATGCTGACAACGCTTCCCGATAGTAAACGGTATCTGTTAGTGCCGGAGGAACAGCCGGTGCCAAGGGGACTGGATGAGGACGTCAGCATCTTGCAGGAACCGCTTCAAAATATATATCTGGTGGCATCCGGCGTGATGGATATGTTCGCCTCACTGGATGCTGTAGGGCAGATCCGTTTTTCCGGGCAGAAGCAGGAGAACTGGTACATTCAGACAGCAAAGGATGCCATGGAGGCAGGGGACATGATCTATGCCGGAAAATACAGTAAACCGGATTATGAATTACTGGTGTCTGAAGGCTGTGATCTGGCGATCGAGAACCGGATGATCACGCACTCGCCGGAGGTGGTGGAAATGCTTCAAAGCTTTGATATTCCGGTGATGATCGAATATTCCAGCTATGAAAAACATCCTTTGGGAAAAGTGGAGTGGATCAAATTTTTCGGAGCCCTGACCGGAAAGGAAGTGGAGGCAGAAGAAGCCTTTGGGGAGCAGACAGAGATTCTGGAAGATGTAGAAAGCGGGGAAAAAACAGGGAAGACCATAGCATTTTTCTATGTGACTTCCAACGGATTGATCCAGGTACGGCAGAGTACGGATTATATTCCGAAGCTGATCGAACTGGCAGGCGGAAGATACATTTTTGAGGATCTTGAGAACAGCGGAAGCGGACGCTCCACGCTGAACATGCAGGTCGAAGATTTCTATGCCGGGGCGAAGGACGCAGACATACTGATCTACAACAGCTCGATCGACGGTGGAGTGACCACGTTGGACGAGCTGATCGGCAAATGTAATATTCTAAAAGACTTTAAGGCACTACGGGAGGGGCAGGTCTATTGCACCACTAACGATATGTACCAGCAGTCCATGGCGATCGGATATTTATTGCAGGATATGCATACGGTGTTGACGGACGATGATACCGCTAAGTTGCGTTATCTGTTTCTCTTACAGTAAGATGAAGGACTTAGAAACACAGCGTAAGTATAAGAGTCTTAGAATGAGATTAGAATACGATTGGTATACGAATAGGAAAAGAAGGAGAAAAACATGCAGCAGCGCAGGAAAATCAGATATCTCATAGCGTTTGTTCTATTGACGGCAGGCATTCTCGTGCTGCTGCTTTGCAATATAGGAATCGGAACAGTGAAGATCCCGCTGACAGAAATACTGACTACGGGAAGAACCAAAGAAGACATGAATGCGAGGATTTTGTGGGAGATCCGTTTTCCCCGGACACTGGCGGCGGGGATCCTGGGCGGAGCGTTGGCACTTGCCGGGTATCTGCTTCAGACCTTTTTCCACAACCCCATAGCCGGACCCTTCGTCTTAGGAATTTCTTCCGGGGCGAAGATGGTAGTGGCGCTGGTGATGGTATTTTTGCTGGGGAATACGATTCGGGTCAGCTCCGGACTGTTGATCCTGACGGCATTTTTAGGAGCTATGTTGTCTATGGGATTTGTGCTCCTCATGGCGAGGAAGGTAGACAGCATGTCCATGCTGGTGGTCAGCGGCGTGATGATCGGTTACATCTGTTCCGCCATTACGGAACTGGTGGTGACTTTCGCGGAGGACGCCGATATCGTGAATCTCCACAACTGGTCAAGAGGAAGCTTTTCCGGAATGACCTGGGACAATGTGAAAGTGATGAGTATCGTGGTGGCAGTGACTTTTCTTATGGTGATTCTGTTAGCAAAGCCGCTGGAAGCTTATCAGCTGGGTGAGACGTATGCACAGAATCTGGGAGTGAACATCCGGACATTGCGGATCCTGCTGGTGGTGTTGTCAAGTGTACTTTCGGCATGCATCGTGGCATTTGCCGGACCCATCTCTTTTGTGGGGATCGCCGTGCCACAGCTGATCCGTAAATTATTTGGCACTACAAAACCGTTACTCATGATACCGGCATGTTTCTTGGGAGGCAGTGTGTTCTGCCTGTTCTGTGATCTGTTGGCGAGAACTTGGATGGCACCCACAGAGCTGGGTATCAGCACAGTGACGGCAATCTTCGGAGCACCGGTAGTACTGTGGATCATGGTATCCAAAAGCAGACGGGAGCGTGGATAACTTACCTATGAAGACGCAGAAGCCTTATTATATTACAACGGAAAAAATAAGTGTGGGCTACGACGGAAAGCCTCTGATCGAAGAAGTGGAGATCGCACTCAGGAAGGGAGAGATCCTGACGTTACTGGGACCTAACGGTGCTGGAAAATCGACAATCTTAAAAAGTATTGCGAGGCAGCTGTCCCTGATTGCAGGAACGGTGCGACTGGACGGAGAAGATATGCGGACACTCACCGGGGCAGAACTGTCAAAAAAAATGGCAGTGGTAATGACGAAACGTCTGCGGGGGGAACTGATGACCTGCGAGGATGTGGTTGCCACCGGAAGATACCCTTATACCGGACGCTTCGGCGTGCTGCGGGCAGAAGATCATGCAGCGGTTCAAAACGCCATGGAACTGGTGCAGGTGGCGGAGATTGGGGATTCTCTATTTGACCGGATCAGTGACGGACAGAGACAGCGTGTGATGTTAGCCAGAGCCATCTGTCAGGAACCGGAGATACTGATCCTGGATGAGCCGACTTCCTACCTGGATGTGCGGCATAAGCTGGAATTTTTATCGATCCTGCAAAAGCTGTGCAGGGAGAGAGAACTTACGGTGATCCTGTCCTTGCATGAGTTGGAACTGGCGGAGAAGATCTCCGATAGAATCCTGTGTGTGAACGGCAGGGCGGTGGACCGGATCGGAACGCCGGAGGAAGTCATGACAGCCGGCTATATCACCGAACTCTATGGCATCCGGATGGGAAGCTATGATGAGGGCAGCAGTGATATGGAGCTGGCGGCGCCGGAAGGAACACCGCAGGTCTTCGTGATCGCCGGAGCCGGAAGCGGACGGAAAATTTACCGGCGTTTGCAGAGAGCGGGAATCCCCTTTGTCACCGGGATCCTGTATGAAAATGACCTGGATTATCCCGTGGCGAAGGTGTTGGCTGCGGAGGTGATCGCAGAGCATCCTTTTGAGCCGGTGGCACAGGAAAAAATACAGGCAGCGAAGAAACAGTTGGAAAAGTGTAACCGCGTTATCTGCTGTCGGGAGAATTTCGGCAGTCTGGAGACTTATCAACAGGAGCTTTTAGAGTACGCAGAACAGCTGGGAAAGCAGATAGAAAGATAGAAAGCCCATAGCAGCAGAGCGGGTGTTAGAAAACAGAGAAACGAAATTCCCGGGATGTCGGTAACATCTGTGGGATGGAGAAAACGATGGCAAAAGTTATTATGATACAGGGCACCATGTCCGGTGCCGGGAAAAGTCTCCTGGTGGCGGGTCTATGCCGGATCTTTCGGCAGGACGGTTACCGGGTCGCTCCTTTTAAATCACAGAATATGGCACTCAATTCCTATATCACCAAAGAAGGACTGGAAATGGGCAGGGCGCAGGTGATGCAGGCGGAAGCGGCAGGGATCGAACCGCTGGTGTGCATGAACCCTATTTTGCTAAAGCCCACCAGCCATACCGGATCCCAGGTCATCGTGAACGGGGAGGTACGGGGAAATCTGTCTGCCAGAGACTATTTTGCCCACAAGACGGAACTGATCCCGGATATCAAGGCAGCCTTTCGCAAACTGGAAACATATGCGGATATTATTGTCATCGAGGGCGCCGGAAGCCCGGCAGAGATCAATCTGAAGCAGAATGACATCGTAAATATGGGAATGGCGGCAATGGTGGATGCGCCGGTACTTTTAGTGGGAGACATTGACAGAGGCGGCGTGTTCGCACAGCTTTTGGGAACTCTGATGCTGCTGACCGAAGAGGAACGGGAGCGGGTAAAGGGACTGATCATCAACAAATTCCGTGGAGACAGTACAATTTTAGAACCCGGCATTCAGATGCTAACAGAACGGGGACGGGTGCCGGTGCTGGGAACAGTACCTTATATGGAACTCACGCTGGAAGATGAGGACAGTCTGACGGACCGTTTCGATGCAAAACATGTGGGGAAGATTGATCTGGCGGTGATTCACTATCCCAGAATTTCAAATTTTACGGATTTTGATGTGTTTGAGCAGATGCCGGAGGTCAGTGTCCGGTATGTGACGAATGTAAGAGAGCTGGGGACGCCGGATCTGATATTTCTCCCCGGCAGTAAAAATACCATGGGAGATCTGAAATGGATGCGGCAGAACGGACTGGAGGCAGCGGTAAAACGGGCTGCGGGAAAAGTTCCCATTTTCGGAATCTGCGGAGGCTATCAGATGTTAGGCTGTGAGATCGCGGATCCGGACAGTGTAGAGGAAGGCGGACAGATCCGCGGCATGGAACTGCTTCCGGTACGGACAGTGCTGCAGAAGGAGAAACATCGCTGCCAGACAGATGGAACTCTGGATGCTGTGGAGGGTATTTTCTCCGGACTTACGGGATGTAAGTTTGCCGGGTATGAGATCCATATGGGACAGACGGTGTATTGTGACGGGGATGGCAGCGATGCGAAGGGTACCGTGGACAAGGCAGCCAGACCGGCAAACAGTGCAGAAAATGTAGTCAGTGACTCCACCGGCAGAATCTACGGCTCCTATATCCACGGTCTGTTCGACATGGGAGAGATCGCCGGGCGTATGATACAGACCCTGGCCTGGGAAAAAGGCATCTCTCTGGAGAACGGCGTCTGGGAGGATTATCGCACCATTAAGGAAAGACAATACGATAAACTGGCAGATACCCTGCGGGAATATCTGCGTATGGAGGAGATCTATGGAATGCTCAGAGAAGCCCGTATTTCATAATTATACCGGACAGGAACTGGCGCAGATCCGGATCATGCCGCCGGACGAAGCAGTGAGAAAGCGTGTGAAAAAGCATTGGGACACTCTGGCAAAGCCGCTGGATGGCATGGGCAGCTTTGAAACCATCACGGCACAGATCGGAGCCATCTTAGGGACAGATATGATCAATATTCGTAAAAAAGGTGTGCTGATCTTCTGCGCTGATAACGGCATTGTAGAAGAGGGTGTGACCCAGTCCGGGCAGGAGGTTACGCTGGCAGTGGCAAAATCCATGGCCAGGAAAGGGTCCTCCGTCTGCAGGATGGCACAGAGCATTGGCGCCGAGACGATTCCAGTGGACATCGGGATAAATAGTGAGGAATCCATTCCCGGAGTATGGAATCGCAAAGTGTGCCCCGGGACAAGAAATTTCTTAAAAGAACCGGCTATGACGGAAGAAGAGACCGTCCGTGCCATTGTCACAGGAATCGGACTGGTACTGGAGTGTAAGGAAAAAGGATACGGCATCCTTGCCACCGGGGAAATGGGAATCGGCAACACTACCACCAGCAGTGCAGTGACGTCCGCCCTTTTGCAGTGCGAGGCAGGGGAAGTCACCGGCAGAGGCGCGGGACTGACAGATCAGGGACTGGCTCGGAAGCAACAGGTGGTGCGCACCGCCTTGGAAACCTATGATCTGTGGCATGCAGATGCCTTCACGGTATTGCAGACAGTCGGAGGGCTGGATATTGCCGGGCTGACCGGTATGTGCATCGGCGGAGCTTTGTGGCATGTGCCCATCGTACTGGATGGCGTGATCAGCATGGCAGCGGCCCTGGTGGCGGAGCGGCTGTTTCCCGGCGTGCAGGAATATCTGATCCCTTCCCATCAGGGGAAAGAACCGGCGGCAGTGAAACTGGCAGATGCTTTGCAGCTGTCTCCGGTGATCCACGCGGGAATGGCACTGGGAGAAGGAACCGGAGCCGTTATGATGTTCACACTGCTGGATATGGCGATGAGCATTTATGGACAGAGCGCTACCTTCTCAGAAATCAAAGTAGAACAATATAAACGTTAACAGTTCAGCCATGAACATATCCGGGCGCAAACTGAACGTTAATCAGATGGAGAAGCAACATGATGACATTGATCCTGGGCGGCAGTGGCAGCGGGAAATCCGCTTATGCGGAAGATTATCTGCTGCGGGCTGCCGGTGATAAGAAAAAATATTATATCGCCACCATGCAGATCCGGGATGCGGAGATGCAGGCAAAGGTGGACAGACATCACAGGCTGCGACAGGGGAAAGGCTTCACTACCATCGAACAGCCTACGGCTCTGGAGCAGGCGGTCTTACAAATGGAACCGGCAGGAGCAGTACTGTTGGAATGCATGTCAAATCTCACTGCCAACGAAATGTTTTCCGGGGAACAGCCTGTGGATCGTCAGACGGTGATCACAAAGATTCTGCAAGGCATGGAAGGCTTAAGAAAACAGGCGGATCCGTTAGTCATCGTAACCAACAATGTATTTGAGGATGGGATTATCTACGATGATCCTACGATGGAATACATCGAGGTCCTGGGGCGGATCAACGAAAGACTTGCCGCGGAGGCGGATGAGGTTGTGGAAGTTACTGCGGGGATCTCGCAGCGGCTCAAGTTGTACCCGATCATCATAGAAAGGAAACAGACATGCGAATTATCAAATCATTTTTCATAGCGTTTTCCATGTATTCCAAGATCCCTATGCCACAGTTTCAGTGGAAGGACGAGGACATGCGGTACGCCCTCTGTTTTTTTCCATGGGTGGGGGCGGTGATCAGTGCTTTGTGGTGCCTGTGGAAATGGTTCTGTGACCGGTTCGCGGTGGGAACCCTGTGCTATGCTGCGGTGGGGACGGCAATACCGCTTTTGGTCACCGGGGGCTTTCATGTGGACGGCTTTTTAGATACCTGTGATGCCCTGCATTCCTACCAGCCAAGAGACCGGAAGCTGGAGATCTTGAAGGACTCTCATATCGGGGCATTTGCGGTGATCATGCTTGCACTGTACGGACTGATTTTTCTGGGAGGATTATCGGAGATCACGACACTGCGCATGCTTACTGCGACGGGAGCCGGATGCTTCCTGTCCAGAGTATTAAGCGGTATCGCAGTGGTGAGCTTCCCTTCGGCAAAGCAGGAAGGGACACTGTATCTGTTTGCGGATAAAGCCCACAAAAGGGTGGTAAAAAGTACTTTGTACGGACAGGGAATCCTTTGCATTTTATTTATGCTGTGGATATCTGTCGTGGCGGGAGGGCTCGCCGTGGCAGCAGCCCTGCTTAGCTTTGCATATTATTACCGGCGCAGCAAAAAAGAGTTCGGCGGCATCACCGGGGACACCGCGGGATATTTTGTAACACTCTGTGAAGGGTGCGTGGTGGCTGCCGTGGCAATCGCCCAACATCTGGTGCCGGTAGTGTAAGAATGTAGTGCCTGAGATTTTTACTTAGGAGTGTATTGGAAAAGGGAGAGAGAAATGATATTGATCATTGGCGGATTTGCCCAGGGAAAATTGCATTATGTGAAGCAGCGTTATGTACACTGTGAGGATGGACGGGAAGTGACTGTTTTGGACGGAACACTGGCACTGCCCGCAGGGACAGGTGCAGGGCAGGTGATCGTCAATCATCTGCACCGCTATATCCGGGAGCAACTGCGACAGGGAACAGACCCGGAGGCGATGATAGAGAATTTTGGCAAGGAACATCCGGACTGCATTCTGATCTGTGACGAGATCGGCAACGGCATCGTCCCCATGGAAGCGGAGGAGAGAACTTACAGAGAGCGCACCGGCAGAATACTGGAACAGCTGGCAGCGCAGGCAGATGAGGTGGTGAGAGTGGTATGCGGAATCGGACAGAAGATCAAATAGAGATTCATCTGACCCTCATTCGGCACGGGGCGACGCTTTTCAATAAAGAGGGGCGGTATCTTGGGAAAACGGACGAGACTTTAAGTCCGGACGGCATCGGCGCACTGGAAAAATCCGTGGCAGACAGGATCTACCCAACTGCCGACGTCCTGTTTTCCGGTCCCATGAAGCGGTGCCTTGAGACCGCACAGATCCTGTATCCGGGGCAGACTCCTATCATTATCCCGGAGTGGACAGAGATGGATTTCGGTGCGTTTGAGGGGCATAATTATCAGGAACTTTCAAAAGATCCGAACTATCAGAGATGGATCGACAGCGGAGGTACTCTGCCGTTTCCGGAGGGAGAGAGTAGGGAAGAGTTTATCCGCCGAAGTGTTGCCGGATACGAAAAAATGGTATACCACATGAAAATGATCTGGGAGAGAAGTGCTGCATCGGGGCAGGGGGATCGCAAGATACAAAGTGTATCCGCGGTGGTTCACGGCGGAACTATCATGGCGCTGCTTAGTCATTTCCTCGGTGGAGAATATTTTGACTATCAGGCAAAATGCGGACAGGGTTACAGTGGCAGGCTGGCATTTAAGGCAGGCGGAGGAGCCCCACAGTGGAAGGAATTCCGCCCGCTGTCGGAAACTACAGTATCGGAAGCTATAGTATCTGAACTTACAAAAGGAGAAACAAACGGATGAAATATCATATCCTGGCATTTGGAGCGGGATTTTTAATGGATCAGATCTTTGGCGATCCCTATTTTCTGCCACATCCCATCCGGGGAATCGGCAGGCTGATTGCGAAGACAGAAAAGGTACTGCGCAGCGGCAACCCGCAGGAAAATTCCCCGGAGAGAGAGGCAGCGGAGCGCAGACAGGGGAAACTTTTGGTGGTAATTGTTTTGCTGTTTACGGGAATGTTTACGGCATTGATCCTGGTGGGAGCATATGCACTTTATCCGAAGATCGGAATGGTGGTGGAAGCGGTCATGACCTATCAGATCCTGGCGGCGAGGTGCCTGCAGGTGGAGAGCGGAAAAGTATGGAAACAATTAAGGGCGGGGAATGTGGAGGCTGCCAGAGAGGCGGTATCCATGATCGTGGGAAGAGATACCCAGAATCTCACTAATGAAGGAGTGGCGAAGGCTGCCATCGAGACTGTGGCGGAGAATACTTCCGACGGTGTGATCGCGCCGATGCTGTATACAGCACTGGGAGGGCCGGTGCTTGGTTTTTTATATAAGGCAGTCAATACCATGGACTCTATGGTCGGTTATAAAAATGACAGATATCTGCACTTTGGAAGGGCGGCGGCGAAGCTGGATGATGTGGTGAATTTTCTTCCGGCAAGGATCAGCGCACTTTTGATGATCGGGGCGGCATTTCTCAGCGGAAAAAGCTATAACGGCAGGCAGGCATGGCGTATCTGGCACAGAGACAGCAGAAAGCACGCCAGTCCCAATTCCGCCCAGACGGAATCTGTATGTGCCGGCGCATTGGGAATACAGTTGGCAGGAGATGCCAGTTATTTTGGCAAAGTCGTGAAGAAACCCTATATCGGGGATCCGAAACGGCAGGTGGAATATGAGGATATCCGGAGAGCCAATCGTCTGATGAACCGGACGGCATGGATCTGCGAGCTGCTGTGCCTGGGGATCCTGATGATTTGCAGATGAAAGAGAACATGAAAAACGCTATGGTAATAGGAACCGGAAAGGGAGGAAAATGCAGCAGAACATACATGGTGGTGACATATACAGCAGACAGATACGGCTGGATTTTTCGGTAAACGGTAATCCCTTGGGAATGCCGGCGGAGGCAAGGCTTTCACTTTTAGCAGCTATCAATCATGTGGGGGAATATCCCGATGCCGCAGCAGGAGAACTGACAGAGACAGTAAGTCATATGCTGTCGGTGCAAAGCGGCAGAGAGATCCCGGGGGAGTATCTGGTATTCGGCAACGGTGCGTCAGAACTTTTTCTGGCGATCATGCATGCACTTAAACCTGAAAATATTGTAATCCCGGTGCCGTCCTTTTACGGATATGAGTATGCGGCGAAGGCAGCAGACAGCCATATAAAATATGTATATCTGTCGGAAGAGACCGCATTTTGCCCGGGGAAGGAATTGTTACAGGCGCTGACGGCAGACACAGACCTGCTGTTTCTTGCAAATCCCAACAACCCCACAGGGCAGCTGATGAGCAGGGAATATCTGCGAGAGCTTATGGAGCATTGCAGGCAGCAGGGAATCATTGTAGTACTGGATGAATGTTTTATAGAGTTCTGTGAGACTGATAGAGAGCAGCCCGTATCCCTGCTTGGGAAGATAGATCAGTATGAGAATCTTTTGCTGGTGCGGGCTTTTACAAAAAGCTTTGCCATGCCGGGTGTGCGGCTGGGGTATCTGGTGTGCAGTAATGAGGGGCTTCGGGAGAAAATCCGCAGACAGCTGCCGGAATGGAATCTGTCGGTGTTCGCTCACAGAGCGGGCATTGTCTGCGCGGAGCAGGCGGAGCAATATCTGCAGGATACCGTGGAATATGTGAAAACCGAGCGGGCGTATCTTAGGGAAGGGCTGGAGGCACCGGGTATCCGGGTAGTGTCCGGAGAAGCGGATTTTCTGCTGCTCTACACCACACAGCCCATCTATGACAGATTGCTTGCAAAAGGCATTCTGATCCGCAACTGTGAAAATTTCCGGGGACTGGGAGAGGGTTATTACCGGATCGCGGTGAAGAAGCATGAAGAGAATGAAGTGCTCTTAGACGAGCTTGAACAGTGCCTGTCGTAAAACACTGCAGGACGGTGGCCTGACGAAAAAAGATTGTGAAATAGATTACGGGAGAATAAACCTATGGGAAAGTGGGAGCACAAGAACATCGAATATGTATTGCCGGAAGAGATCGAGAAGCGAAGCTTTGCGATCATTGCGGAGGAACTGGCAGAGCGGGGGATCATCCTGCCCGCAGAGCAGGATATGATCACCAGACGGGTGATTCATACCAGTGCGGATTTTGATTATGCGCAGACGATGACCTATTCGGAAAATGCAGTGGAGATCGCCAAAGACTTATTAAAAAAAGGTGCGGATATCGTGACGGATACGAATATGGCACTGGCAGGGATCAATAAAAAGGTGCTGGCTTCTTTTGGCGGGGAGGCACATTGCTACATGGCAGACGCTGAGGTGGCAGCAATGGCAAAGGAACGCAGGACCACCCGGGCAGCAATCAGCATGGAGCTGGCATCAAAACGGGAAAAACCGGTGATCTTCGCTGTGGGAAATGCACCTACGGCACTGATACAGATTTACGAGATGATGCAGGAGAGCAACTGGCGCCCGGCATTCGTCATCGGGGTTCCCGTGGGCTTCGTGAATGTGGAGGCCGCCAAGGAACTGATCCTTCAGACGGATGTGCCCTATATTATCAACCGCGGGAGAAAGGGCGGCAGCAACGTGGCAGCAGCCATCTGCAATGCATTGTTGTATGAGTTGAGGGATCATAGCTGCAATAAGTAGAAGTAACGTAGGCAGCCGAAAGGTGTAAGGAACAGTAACAGGAAAAGTAACAGTGAGGTAACAGGCATGCGGTACGGATTTACCACAGGAAGCTGTGCGGCAGCAGCGGCGAAGGCAGCCGCCTATATGCTGTTGACCGGCAGGGAGAAAACCAAGATCACCATAGAGACACCCAAGGGCATCCCCTATACGGCACAGATCCTTAGGATCTGTCGTAAGGAGCGGGAGGTCAGCTGCGCCGTGGAAAAGGACGGTGGGGATGATCCAGACATTACCACCGGGGCATTGATCTGTGCGAAAGTTTCGTTTCCGGAAGAAACAGGACGGAAAGCAGGAGGAGCGCCTGAAAAGGAAACCGGTGGGAAGACCGGAACCGGACGGCCGTCTGAGCAGGCACAGATCGTAATAGACGGCGGCTTCGGCGTCGGTCGTGTGACGAAACCGGGACTGGATCAGCCCGTGGGAAATGCCGCCATCAATCACGTTCCCAGAGAGATGATCGAACTGGAAGTATTACAGGTGTGTCAGGTGCTGGATTATTATGGAAGTCTGTCAGTGGAGATCTCTGTGCCGGAGGGCGAACATCTGGCACAGCGGACATTTAATCCGAGGCTTGGCATCGTGGGCGGCATTTCGATCCTTGGTACCAGCGGTGTCGTGGAACCCATGAGTACCCAGGCCATTTTGGATACGATCCGTGTGGAACTGCGGCAGCAGCGGGCACTGGGAAGAGAAGACGTGGTGATCTCTCCGGGCAACTACGGACTGGATTTTTTGAAAAATACTTATCACTATGATCTGGATAAAAGTGTAAAATGTAGTAACTTTATCGGTCTCTCCATCGATATGGCGGTGGAAGAAGGCTTTAGGCGTCTGCTGCTTGCAGGACATATCGGGAAACTCATTAAAGTGGCGGGCGGTATTATGAATACCCATTCCAGGGAGGGTGACTGCCGGATGGAGCTGTTGACCGCCTTTGCCGTAAAATGCGGCGTGGCGGCAGTGGATGCTGCAAAGATCCTGTCCTGTGTCACCACAGAGGAAGCTGTGCGGGTCCTGGACGAGTGCGGCAGGAGACAGGAAGTCATGGATTATGCCATGGAGCGTATTTTATTTTATCTGGAGAAACGGGCGCAGGGAAAGCTTGCGATCGAATGTATCATGTATGCCAATGATTTCGGAGCATTGGCGAAAAGTAAGGAGGCGGAGGAATGGTTTACTTTGTTGGCGCAGGAAGCGGAGCAGCAGATCTGATCACGGTGCGGGGCATGCGCATGCTGCAACAGGCGGATGTCATCATCTATGCGGGATCGCTGGTGAACCCGCAGCTGTTAGAATATGCCAGAGCAGATTGTGAGATCCATAACAGCGCGCGCCTGACCTTAGAAGAAGTGCTTAAGCTCATGCAGGAGGCACAGACGCAGGGAAAAATGCTGGTGCGTCTGCACACCGGAGAACCCAGCATCTATGGTGCGGTTCGGGAGCAGATGGATGCACTGGACGAGCTGGGAATCCCTTATGAGAGCTGTCCGGGAGTCAGTGCCTGCTTCGGTGCGGCGGCATCGTTAAATCTGGAATATACCCTGCCCGGTGTCTCCCAGACCCTGATCATCACCCGTATGGAAGGACGGACCGGAGTGCCGCAGAAGGAGAGTATCGAAAGTCTGGCAGCCCATCAGGCTTCCATGGCGATCTATTTAAGTACGGGAATGCTGCGGGAACTGAGCCGCAGACTGATCGTGGGCGGTTATGCGCCGGATACCCCCGCAGCCCTTGTCTACAAGGCAACCTGGCCGGAGGAAGAGGCTTATATCTGTACGGTGGAGACACTGGCACAGGTAGCGGAAGAACACGGCATCAAAAAGACAGCGTTGGTACTGGTGGGGGATGTTATCACTCATGGAAATTATCAGAAGTCGAGACTGTATGCGGCAGATTTCTCCACAGAGTTCCGTCAGGCAAAATGCGGTGCCGCACAGGCTAAGAAAACGCAGGAGGAACGGCGTGAAGATTAGTGTGATCAGCTTTACGAAAACAGGACAACAGCTGGCGGAGCGGATCCGGGAGAGCATGAACGGGGAAGATGAGACCGTTATCCTATATACCAAATGCTCCCGAAAAAAGACAGTGCAGACATTCGAGGGAATTCCGAACAAAGACAGTAACGTACCGACAGATAATACCGGGGATACAATAGCGGTACAGGAGAGCGTGTCAGCCTGGGCAGAAGAGCAGATGGCGGCTCACCATGCACTTATATTCATCGGTGCCTGCGGCATCGCGGTCCGTGCCATTGCCCCCTGGATCATGGATAAACTGCATGACAGTCCGGTACTGGTGGCAGACGAAATGGGAAAGTATGTGATTCCCTTGTTGTCCGGACATGTGGGTGGAGCTAACGAACTGGCGGTCCGTCTGGCAGGAGCATTGGGTGCCATCCCGGTGATCACCACGGCCACAGACTTACATGACAGTTTCGCAGTGGATATCTTTGCCAAAAGGAATGATCTGCGGATCTGCAACCGGGAAGGGATTGCCAGAGTGTCTGCAAAAGTACTGGCAGGCGAGGAAATTACCATGTCGATACAGACAGGACATCTGGCTGTGGACGAGACCATTCCGTCAGGGATCCGGCTGTGTGCGTATCCCCCTGCGGGGAAGGTGGATGTCCTGATTGCGGACGGCACGGAAGAAATATTTCGAAAAGAGTCAGCAGAACTGTTGCTGCAGCCGAAAAAATATATTCTGGGCGTGGGCTGCAAGAGGGATACGGACAGTGCAAAGCTGGATTTATTTTTAAAAAAAATACTGGAAGAACAGGGCATTGTCATAGAGCAGATCGCAGCATTAGCTTCTATTGACGTGAAAAAAGAGGAACGATGCCTGCTGGAATTCAGTGAAAAATACAGGATACCGTTTAGGACTTATACAGCACAGGAATTACAGGCGGTGCCGGGAGAATTTCACAGTTCCGAGTTCGTAAAGGCACAGGTGGGCGTGGACAATGTATGCGAGCGCGCCGCCCTGAAAGCAGCCGGGACAGGCGGATGGATCTGCCTGGACAAGCAGGCGCAGGACGGTATGACCGTGGCAATTGCGGAGAGAGCCATGCAAAACCTACAATGGATGGAAGAGTGAGAGAAGCTGGGCGTGGCTTGCCTATGATGGAAAGAGGAAAATCAGATGAGCAATAGAATCTATATCGTGGGAATAGGTCCCGGCAGGGAAGAAATGATGACAGGAGAAGCCGTTACTGCGTTGGAGCAGGCGGATGTGATCGTGGGTTATACCGTATATGTCAAATTACTGGGAGAACGGTTCGCCGGGAAAAAACTGCTGACCACCCCCATGAGGCAGGAGACAGAACGTTGCGAACTGTGTTTTAGGGAGGCGGAAGCCGGGAAGCGGGTGGTACTGATCTGCAGCGGCGATGCCGGTATCTACGGTCTGGCATCGCTGATGTATGAACTGGGAGAAGAATATCCCCAGACGGAACTGATCGTGATCCCCGGTATTACAGCGGCAAGCAGTGGAGCGGCGGTACTGGGAGCACCCTTAAACCATGATTTCTGTGTGATCAGCTTAAGTGACCTGCTGACTCCCTGGGAGAAGATCGAAAAGAGACTGCGGTCGGCAGCAACGGGTGATTTTGCCATGGCAATTTACAATCCTTCCAGTCACAGGCGAAAGGACTATCTGCAAAGGGCCTGTGATATTTTACTGGAAACCATAGAAGGGGAGCGCCCCTGCGGCTATGTGGAAAACATCGGCAGAGAAGGCACCCGGGCGGTGACCTGTACGCTGCGGGAATTAAGAGATCGGGAAGTCAATATGTTCACCACGGTATTTATTGGCAATTCAGAGACGGAGATCCTTAGGGACAAGCTGATCACAAAGCGCGGATATCATGTGGAGAATAATATACATTAAGTTCTCTTTGGGAGGAGAGCAGGATGAAAAAAATAGTAATTTTTGCAGGAACCACAGAAGGACGGCGGCTGTCGGAAATCCTGGCAGATGCCGGAATCGCGCATACCGTATGCGTGGCAACGGAATATGGTGAGATCGTGATGCGGGAACAGACGGATGCGGATGCGACAGGGACAAAGGGGCAGCCACTCGTATCTCTTCACCGTGGCAGAATGGACCGGCAGCAGATGGAAGAATTTCTGCGTAACGAGGGTTATGAGATCGTAGTGGATGCCACCCACCCTTATGCCCGGGTCGTTACAGAGAACATACAGAGTGCTGTGAATACATTGAGAGCTATGGAAAGGGAAACACAGTTCCCCATTTACCTGCGTCTGGAGAGGGAAATTTCGGAGACTCCGGAAGCAGAGGATCCTGACGTAAGTATCCGGTATTTTGAAAGCAATGCTGACTGTGCCAAAGCGCTGGAGAATACAGACGGCAATATTCTGCTGACCACAGGGAGTAAGGAACTGGCGACATATTGTGCCTCCGGCAGATTGTATGACCGCCTGTATGTGCGGATCCTTCCGGGCAGAGAGAGCCTGGAACTGTGCATGGAGCAGGGAATCAAAGGCAGACAGATCCTGGCATTACAGGGACCTTTTTCCACAGAGATGAACGCTGCTATCCTGAAGCAATACGATATCTGCCACATGGTCACGAAGAACAGCGGACGCACCGGAGGGTACCAGGAGAAACTGGAAGCTGCGAAAATGCTGGGAATCCCGGTGTATGTGATACAGCCTGCCAGAAAGGCTGGGGAAGCTATGTGGAATATGCCAAGGACAGATATGTATTCTTTTGCGGGAATCTGTGGGAAACTGGAACAACTCTGTGCTTGTAAGCTCTCCGGGCAGGGCAGCATGGAGATCTGCCTTGCCGGAATCGGCATGGGCAGCAAAGACGGTCAGACACAAGAGGTGCAGCATGCGATCGAGACTGCGGATATTCTGCTGGGTGCGGAGCGCATGATCGAAAGATATTCTGCCAAAATAGAAAAAAGACCCTACTACATGACGGAGCAGATTCTGCCGTATCTGGAGCAATTACAGAAAAAAGGGATCACAGCACAGAAGGATTCCCTTCAGATAACGGTTCTGTTTTCCGGGGATACCGGATTTTACAGCGGATGCAGGAAGCTGTATATGGCCTTGCAGGAAGCCATTGCCACAGGAGCGTTGAACGCAGGAGTGCGGATCCTGCCGGGAATTTCTTCCGTGGTCACTCTGGCAGCCCGGGTGGGAGAAAGTTATGAAGATGCCGCCATTTTGAGCATGCACGGTAAGAAGCTGAACCGGCTTTCGGCAACGGTGGAGAGCCATGAGAAGGTATTTTTACTGACCTCAGGAAGTGAGGACATCCGTAAGATCGGACGTCTGCTTGCAGAAGCGGGGATGACAGACTGTGAGGTGATCGTGGGATATCAGATGTCCTATCCGGAGGAAAGCATCCGGATCCTGACCCCGGGGCAGTGTGAGGAGATTACAGAGGAAGGGCTGTATACCTGCCTGATCCGCAATCCTCACTGGCAACCGGAACGCCTGACCCATGGAAGAGCCGACATCTGTTTCCTGCGGGATGCTTCGGAAAACGAGGGAAAGCTCCGCAGAACGCCAATGACAAAAGAAGAAGTCCGGGAAGTCAGTATCTGCAAGCTGCATCTGACACAAAACGCCGTGGTCTATGACATCGGCAGCGGCACCGGATCCGTCGCCATAGAGATCGCCGGGGTGCCCGGACGGGTGCAGGTCTATGCCATTGAGAGAAAGCCAGAGGCGGTGGAACTGCTTCGGAAGAACAGTGCACAGTTTCACATGGATAATATACAGATCATCGAGGCCCCGGCACCGGAGGGACTGGAGGAATTACCTGTGCCGACCCATGCCTTTATCGGCGGCAGCGGCGGCAAATTGATGGATATTTTACAGGTCTTGTACCGGAAGAATCCCCATATGCGTATTGTGATCAATGCCATCAGCATGGAGACCATTGCAGAACTTAAGGAAGTGCTGGATACTTTTCCGGTGGAAGAAGAGGAGATCCTGCAGATGCAGGTAAGCCGGGTGAAGAAGATTTTAAGCTATCATCTGCCCCAGGCGGAAAATCCGGTATGGATCTGTTCGTTTACGTTCCGGGAGACAGGAACGGATCCTATGGATAATTCGAAGAAAACAAAACCGGGCGCAGGGGAGACAGGAACCGGTAAGAATGGAGAAGTACAGAGATGACCGGAGCACAGAAAAAAAAGATACGCCGCATCATGATCGCCGCACCGAAGAGCGGCAGCGGCAAGACTACGATCACCTGTGGATTATTGCAGATTTTTAAAGAAGACGGAGAGGATATCTCTTCTTGCAAATGCGGCCCGGATTATATCGATCCCATGTTCCACAGACAGGTGCTTGGGATTCCTGCCAGGAATCTGGATACCTTTTTTACCGGAGAAGAGGGCACCCGTAAGCTGTTTTTGAAGGATCGCAGAGAAGGCGAGCTTGTGGTCATGGAAGGCGTCATGGGATTGTATGACGGGCTGGGCGGCATCCGTGAGGAAGGCTCCTCCTATCATCTGGCAAAGGTGACGCAGACCCCCATCATACTGGTAGTGGATGCAAAAGGCATGGGAAGATCGGTAATTTCTCTGATCGCCGGTTTTCTGGCTTACGATAAGGAACATCTGATCCGGGGCGTGATCTTCAACCGGATGTCCGCAGCCTATTATGAGATACTGAAGCCCTTGGCAGAAGATGAACTGGGTATTGCAGTACTTGGCTATTTTCCGGAAAATAAGGACCTGCAGATCGCCGGCAGACATTTAGGCCTGTGCATGCCGGGAGAACTCGAAGACTTGCAGGGACAGATCCGTATGACGGCAGAGAGATTACGGGAGACCGCAGACATTTCAAAGCTGTTGCAGATCGCAGAGGAAGCGGAGTTAGTGGAGGACTCCGGATCGGAAAGAAAACTAAGTGACGACACAGCAGAAAAACCGGACACCGTAGAAACCAGCGAAGCAATGCGCCCGAGGATCGCCGTAGCCAGGGATGAAGCCTTTTGCTTTTATTACGAAGAAAACCTACGGCTGCTGGAACAGGCGGGCGCGGAACCGGTGTACTTTTCTCCACTGCATGACAGGACTTTACCGGAAAACATTCACGGATTGTTACTGGGCGGCGGATATCCGGAACTGTATGCCGGACAGTTAAGCGAGAATGATGCCATGCGTACAGCAATCCGGGAGGCAGTCACAGGCGGCCTGCCCACAGTGGCAGAGTGCGGTGGTTTTCTATACCTGCATACGACCCTGACGGACCGGGAAGGACATTCTTATCCAATGGTGGGAGTCCTGCCCGGAAAATGCTTCGACACCGGACATCTGGTGCGCTTCGGATACATTGAACTGGAAGAGAGCAGCGGATATTTTATGTCTCATGGCAGCAGCATCCGTGCCCACGAATTCCACTATTATGACAGTGAGGACAACGGCGCAGACTGCATCGCTACCAAACCAGCTACCGGACGAAATTATCCCTGCATCCACGTGGGAGAGAATCACTGGTACGGCTTCCCCCACCTCTACTATCCCTCCTGCCCGGAGTTTGCAAAGCGGTTTGTGGAGAAAGCAAAAAAATTCTCAAAAAACGGAAAAGATGTGTTATAATCGTAATATCTTTTTTGCACGGAGGATAAATCAATGGAAAAATCAAAGGTATATTTTACAGATTTCAGGACCCGTCTGGGAGAGGGCCTTCCCAGTAAGTTAAAGCGTCTGATGAAGGCGGCGGGGATTCAGAATATTGATATGGATCACAAATTTGTTGCCATCAAGCTGCACTTCGGAGAGCTGGGCAACCTGGGCTTCTTACGTCCGAATTATGCGAAAGCAGTAGCGGATGTGGTAAAGGAGCTGGGAGGTGTGCCTTTTTTGACTGACTGCAATACCCTGTACCCCGGCAGCCGTAAGAATGCCATCGAGCATATGTACTGTGCCTGGGAGAATGGTTTCACACCCCTGACAGTAGGGTGCCCTGTGATCATCGGCGATGGACTGAAGGGAACGGATGACATCGAGGTACCGGTAGAAGACGGCGAATATGTGAAGAATGCGAAGATTGGTCGTGCCATCATGGATGCAGATGTGTTTATTTCCCTGAATCATTTCAAAGGACATGAGACGGCGGGCTTTGGCGGTGCTATTAAAAATATCGGTATGGGCTGCGGCTCCAGAGCGGGCAAAATGGAGCAGCATGCGCAGGGCAAGCCGGAGATCAACGAGAGTCTGTGCCGGGGCTGTAAGCGCTGCATGAAGGAATGTGCCAATGATGGACTGGTATATGATGAGACCACACATAAGATGCACATTGATCATGAAAAATGTCTGGGCTGCGGACGCTGCATCGGCGCCTGCAATTTTGATGCGATCCACAGCGGCGATGCTGCGGCAACGAAGGATTTCAACTGCCGCATGGCAGAATATGCGAAGGCTGTCGTGGACGGCAGACCAAATTTCCATATTTCTCTGGTAGTGGATGTGTCTCCAAACTGTGACTGCCACTGCGAGAACGATGCCCCTATTCTGCCTGATATCGGTATGTTTGCATCCTTTGATCCACTGGCGCTGGATCAGGCCTGCGTGGATGCCTGCCTTGAGCAGACACCGCTGCCGAACAGCCAGCTGGCGGATGCTATGGCAAAAGAGGGCTTTTGCGATCACCATGATCATTTTGAAAATACCACTCCCAATGCGGAGTACAAGACCTGCCTGGAGCATGCGGAGAAGATCGGCATCGGCAGCAGAGACTATGAACTGATCAAGATTTCGTAAGCTTGAAAAGTGAAGAAATCGTTTATGAAGTAATTTTTGGAGAGGATGAACTTATGCGGCCAATGGTAAGCATCGTTGTTCCGATATACAATGCGGAGAACTATTTACGACGCTGTGTCGACAGCATTTTGAACCAGGAATATACGGATTTTGAACTGCTGTTGGTCAATGATGGCAGTACGGATGCTTCCGGCGACATATGTGAAGAATACGGAGACCAAGATCCCAGAGTCATTGTGATCCAAAAGGAGAACACCGGAGTCTCCGACAGCAGGAACCGGGCGCTTGACCGTGCCCGGGGAAAATATTTACAGTTCCTCGACAGTGACGACTGGATCACACCGGATGCCACCAGACTGTTCGTGCGGGCAGCGGAGGAGTACGGCTGTGATATGGTCATTTCCGACTTTTACCGCGTGGTAGGAGAGCGTCTGTCCACCAAGGGAGACATCGAAGAGGAGGGCGTGCTCACCAGAGAAGAGTTCGCAGCACATATGATGGAGAACCCGGCGGATTTTTACTACGGTGTGTTGTGGAACAAGCTGTACCGCAGGGATATTGTGGAAGAGCATAATTTGCGCATGGATACGGATATCAACTGGTGCGAGGATTTTATGTTCAATCTGGAATATATCCGCTATGCGAAAGTATTCTATGCCCTGCATGCCCCCATCTATTATTATGTGAAGCGGAAAGGCTCTCTTGCCAGTCAGGGCATTAATATCTCGAAGACTGTGAAGATGAAGCTGAATGTATTTGAGTACTACAATAACTTCTACAAGCATGTTCTGGAAGAGGAAGATTATGAGAAGAATCGTCTGCAGGTGTACCGTTTCTTTATCGATGCTGCGGGGGACGGAACCGTTCCGCCTTCGATCCTGCCCGGTTCCAAGAAGCTGGGAGACGAGAGAGTCTTTGTCAATACGGAGATCTTACAGGCGGAAGGACCGGCAGGAGAGGATTACCGTAAGAGAAAATTATTAGAACATTATCTGGAGCCGGTGGCATTAAAAGGAGATCTGAAGGTCATGGATGTGCGTCTGCTTTTGTGCCTGTGTGAAAAGCATGAATGGGACAGCAGACGGGAACTGGCGGATTTCGCGGGAATCTCCCGGACGAATCTGACCAGCGGATTGCAGCGTCTGACCATGAAGGGCTTCCTGAAAGTAGAAGAGGTGAAGGAACCCAAGCCATCCAAAAAAGATAAGACGACCGGAAAAAATAAAATGAAGACAGCGGAGATGGCAGAAACGAAGCGGAAGGAACGGGGAGGCAGGATCGCCGCGACGATTCTTCCGGCAGCGGATGCCATTATGAAAGAACTAAAGATGGCACAGAGAGATTATGATGCTGCCAGATTCGCCGGCTTCACAGAGGAAGAGCTCATTCAATACGCTGACCTGTCCGAGAAGATCAAAGAGAATACAAAGAATATTTTATACTTTCTTAATTGACATGGTAGTTTCTGAAAAGTTATGATAGATAAGTATATATGATGTGAGGGAAAGGAAGGTATTTGGATGAAGAAAAACGAAGAGTATATGTTGGAACATGCCGGCCTGTGCAGAGCGGCAGATAGATTGGAACCGCAGATGTTCGACGAATACGGTGTGCAGAGGGGATTGCGTGATAAGAACGGTAATGGTGTAGTCGCAGGCCTTACCAATATTTCACGGATCGAATCCTTCAAAATGGAGAATGGCAAAAAGATCCCCTGTGAAGGTAAGCTGTGGTATCGCGGTTATGACTGTATCGAACTGGTCAACGGATTCCGCGGGGATCATTTCGGATTTGAAGAGGTGGCTTATTTACTTTTGTTCGGTAAGCTGCCGAATCGCGACGAACTGAAGCATTTTAACGATATTCTGGCATCCAGCAGAACCTTACCAACCAACTTCACCAGAGATGTCATCATGAAAGCTCCCAGCAGTGACATCATGAATTCCCTGACCAGGAGTGTTCTGACACTGGCTTCCTATGATAAAAATTGCAGCGATACTTCCATTGAAAATGTATTAAGACAGTGTCTGGGACTGATCGCTGTGTTCCCTATGCTGGCAGTCTACGGCTACCATGCATATAATCACTATTCCAATGATGAGAGTATGTACATACATCGTCCGCAGAAGAAGCTTTCCACAGCAGAGAATCTGCTGATGATGCTTCGTCCCGACAAACAATATACCGAACTGGAGGCCAAAGTACTGGATACCGCACTGGTGCTGCATATGGAGCATGGTGGCGGTAATAACTCCACCTTCACTACCAGAGTCGTAACCTCTTCCGGATCCGATACATATTCCGTAGTGGCAGCAGCGCTTTCGTCTCTGAAGGGACCCAAGCATGGTGGTGCCAATATCAAGGTCGTAGAGATGATGCGGGATATCGAAGCCCATGTGTCCGACTGGGCCGATGAAGATGCGGTAAGAGCTTATCTGAACAAGATTCTGAACAAGGAAGCCTTTGACGGCAAGGGACTGATCTATGGTATGGGGCATGCCGTCTATTCCCTGTCTGATCCCAGAGCCCAGGTATTTAAAAGCTTCGTAGAAAAGCTGGCAGTAGCTAAGGGCAGGGATAAAGATTTCGCGTTGTATTCCATGATCGAACGGATGGCACCGGAGGTCATCTCCCAGAAGTCCAGGATCTATAAGGGCGTCAGCGCCAATGTCGATTTTTACAGCGGATTCGTGTACAGCATGCTGGAGATTCCACTGGAGTTATATACACCGATTTTTGCCATTGCAAGAATCGTGGGATGGAGTGCGCATCGTATTGAAGAATTGATCAATATGGATAAGATCATCCGTCCCGCTTATAAGAGCGTGATGCAGGAACTGGAATATGTTCCGTTGGATCAGAGATAAAAATAAAAAGGGACTGCGTGTTTTTGCGCAGTCCTTTGCTGATTGTTATCATGATCAGGAATAGATCTGACAGATAATGGATACGATCTCTTCAGCGGATTCCATGGAATTTTCCATGATCCAGGTGACGTAGATATTGTAGAGGGAACCGGAGAACGCACGAAGCGTGTAATAGAAATCCCGGCCTTTATCTTCTCTATAATAGGTATCTAGGATATAACTGTCCAGGGCCTGCAGCAGCAGATGCCCCAGTCCTGTGTTCACCAGGCAGGCAATGAATTCTCTGTAATGATCAAAGTATTCATAGCAGTGCAGCATATTGCGGTAGTCGTTATAATTGCCTTTATCCGGCCAGGCAGCGACATCCTGACGGTAGGCATCTACCAGATCCTTCAGATAACTGATGAAGATCTCGTCCATGGAGTTGTAATTGCGGTAATAAGTCATACGGGAGACTCCGGCCCGCTCGGTCAGCTCTGAGATGGTAATATTGGACAGAGATTTTGTCTGAAGCAGCTGTATCAAAGCCTGCACCATGCAATCTCTGGAAAATTGTTTGGAATGATTCGTGGACATGGCAGATCACCTCCTTAATGTTTTCTACTGACAGTATAAAACGTAACACAATCCGGAAAAATGCGCAAGGAAAGTTCCTCGCGGAAAGGAGCGGTATATGGCGGGAACAGTCATAGAATATTTAAAAAAATACGGAGATATTCCATTTCGCGAAAAACCTCTGAATGATGTGGACAGTCTGGCCTTATGTCAGCTTTCTTATCTGAAGTTTGACGGAATGGTCAGTGACGTGCGTCACAACGGTCCTTCCGTGACGCTGCAGGAGATCGCCAAACGGCCGGATGTGGATCAGCTGTTCGGAGATGTGCGTTTTGAAAAGGAGAACCGGGCACTGTTTGAAGGGCTGCTTAGCGGCAGACGCTTCCGGAATATGAAGCTGAATTGTTATATTAACCTGGTGGAAAAGGAGTGGGAGACCCAGTTCTCTGCGATTACCTTTATCCTGGATGACGGAACACTGTTTTTGGCATTTCGCGGCACGGATGAGACTATTGTGGGGTGGAAGGAAGACTTCAATATGGCATTCCTGAATCCGGTACCGGGGCAGGAATACAGTGTCAAATATGTAAATATGGTCACCGGATGGCTGCATCAGCCCTTTTACATCGGAGGACATTCCAAGGGCGGCAACCTGGCGGTGTACAGTGCCATGAAATGTGCGCCCTTTGTGCAGAAGCGGATCCAGAAGATATACAGTCTGGACGGACCGGGATTCCGGCCGGAGGTGCTGAAGGAATGTCATTACAATGCGATAGAAGACAAGGTGGTAAAGCTGCTTCCGCATTCTTCTATGATCGGGATGATCTTCGAGAGGGATATTCATTACCGCGTAGTGGAAAGTAAAAGCCACGGTCTGCTGCAGCATGATCCTTTCTCCTGGCTGGTGAAGGATGATCATTTCGTGGATGTAGGCGATATCTATGAGAGCCAGAGGATCATGAATGATGCTTTAAATGAATGGATCCTGTCCCTGAACGAGGAGCAGGTCCGTACCTTTGTAGACACACTTTATCAGGTGATCTCCGCATCACAGGCGGACGATCTGATCACATTTACCGCAGATTGGAAAAAGAGTATGAATGCGGTAGTTACCGCATTGAAGGAAGTGGACGATCAGACAGCCGAGATGCTGCGTGGGATTATTCGTTCGCTGTTTGAGATAGCCAGGTGCAAGGTGAAGGAAGAACTGACAGCCACCAAAAAAACACGACACAGATTTAAAAATACGAAGCGAGCAGGGAAAGCAGAGGAAGTCCGGCCGGATCCGGCAGCCTCTCCGGATGCCATTGTAACCCAAGGATCGGCAGCTCGTCATGCTCCAAAGCTTCGGGGCAGCCATCGTCAGGGCAGACCTGGATGATCTTAAGGTGCTGACCTAAGCGGTCGATTCGTTGGTGGTGGGCACTGTTGACGCGCATTTTGACAGGAAAATACTTGAAAAAACGGGAATCCTCCGTCATAATGGAGGAATGGAAGGCATCACCGGAAGGCATACTATGTAGTTGATCTACGGGCATATCCTGCAGAATTGTGCCCCCGAAGGCAACATTGATGACCTGCATGCCCTTGCAGATCCCGATGACAGGGATTCCGGCGGCGATCGCTATGTCGAGAGCCTGGAATTGCAGGATGTCCAGTTCGGTGTCAACAGTGCGGGAACCTTTGTTTTTTTCACCGAAAAAAGCAGGAGTGATATCTCCGCCGCCCGGCAGGATCAGAGCGTCGCAGGAGATGACTTCCCCGGGGACTAAGGTTGTCACGGTTCTGGCGGGAAGCTTCCGAAAAAAGGTCTCGTAATTGCCCGTCTGATTCTTACGTCCCAAAATGACTAATTTTGTCATATAATTTTCTGATACCTCATTTTTTTATAGTTAATATATGCCATAACTTTTGATTTTTGCATAGGACAAATTAGCAAAAATGTATCTTACGCATTTTTATAAATAGGAGTAAAATAGCAACGACCATGAGGGAGTGGAAACTCCTTCAGGGATGTTTACGGAAAGGAAGTGGTATTATGGAGGAATTGGCATCAGAACTGCTCAAAGAACTGAACTGTGATACGGCGTTTTCGATCAAGCTTCCGGCAGGTCTTCCACTGATCGGCGGAGTACAGCTGGATATTGCGGAATCGGTAGTGATCACATGGGTAGTCATGGCAGTCATTCTGATCTTGTCGATTATCCTTACAAGCAACCTCAAAGTACACAATGTCAGCAGGCGACAGCTGGTGGCAGAGACAATCGTGACGAAGCTGGAAGGCATTGTTACGGGAATGATCGGAGAGGAAGGGAAACGGTATGTACCGTATCTGGTAAGTGTACTGTTATACCTGGGCATATCCAATATCATCGGATTGTTCGGCATGAAGCCCCCTACCAAGGATCTGAACGTAACGGCGGCACTGGCACTGATGAGTATCATCCTGGTGGAAGCAGCAGGCATCCGCAAAAAAGGCGTGGGCGGATGGATCAAGAGCTTCACCGAGCCTATCGCGATCGTAACACCCATCAATATCCTGGAGGTGTTCATCAAGCCCCTGTCTTTGTGTATGCGATTGTTTGGTAACGTTTTGGGAGCATTCGTTATCATGGAGCTGTTGAAGCTTCTGGTTCCGGTAGCATTGCCGGTACCCTTCAGCTTTTACTTTGATATTTTTGATGGACTGATTCAGGCGTATGTATTCGTATTCCTGACATCTATGTACATTAAGGAAGCCATTGAATAAGTAACTATTCACTAACAACACTTTTTTAAAACTTAGGAGGATTCATTATGATAGCTATTGGAGCAGGTATTGCAGCACTGGCATG
>UMBV01045324.1_pt1 | contig 26241 bp, 23 predicted proteins | sample 1964061 | NCBI WGS metagenome assembly UMBV01 (sample SAMEA4835951, study PRJEB28245) | human gut metagenome | biome: gut microbiome; material: fecal sample | place: Denmark | collected 2008
TTACTAACCGTATTATTTCCGATATTCATAGTTTGTATGGCAGAAATAAATCAGGGAAAATACCCGTCCAAATTTATTTTATTTGCCGCTTCAAGACCGTCAGTTATTTTATTTAACGTATTAATTGCGTCATTGATATTCTATGGATTTCTTCTTCTTTTTAGAAAGGGTTGGATAGCAGTACTCACACAATCATTTATTTATATGGCGCTGAGTATTACGGAATTGTTTAAATACAATACCAACGGCAATCATTTGATAATGACAGATATGAAGCTTATAAAAAGTGTAAAAAGTTTAACATCTTTTGCGTACATAAAAATCACTCCTATGCTTGTTGCATACGTACTGATTGTCTTGGCTTATTTTCTGGCAGTTTTCTGGTTCAATCCAAAAATGAAAATGAAAATTTCCAGAAGAATTGCTCCGGCTATTGCCTGTATAGGAGCGTGCGTTTCGGTTATTACTATTCCCGCAGTTTCAAAACCGGTATATTCGTTGTTTGATCTTGATACAACTTCTGCCGATAATACATTTAAGCTGAATGAAAAATTTGATAATAACAGTTTTCTGGCATTTTTCTGCCAGACAGCTTCTGAAAATCTGGCAAATCAACTGAAAGAACCGGAAAATTACAATGACGATACTGTAACGGCAATGATGAATGTTGATATTGATAATGACAGTACATCATTTTCAAAAGAAAAACCAAATGTTATTATGATCATGTCTGAAGCTTTTGCTGATTTCAGACGCTTTGAAGATCAGCTTGATCTAAATATCGGCGATACATACGCCGGATTTGACGCTGTTGCAGAAGAAGGCTATACAGGTACTGCAATTGTTCCGACCTATGCAAGCTGGACAGTCAGAACAGAATTTGAACTTAATTTCGGTCTGCCGGTTAGATCACTGAACGATCCTAACATGCCGCAGAGACTGCTTCTTGACAGAGCACAGCCTACCATTGCGTCCTATTATAAGGACTGGGGCTATTCAACTGCCTATGTACACCCGTTTATGGGTTCCTTCTACAGCAGAGAAAGAGTTTATGCAAATTTCGGCTTTGATCAGTTGATTTTTGATGAAGACTTTACAGTACCGATCGAATATTACGGTACATATATTGAAGACAAAACAGTTTTTAACCAAGTGGAAAAGCTTATTAAAGAAACCGATGAACCACTTTTCCTGCACACAACAACCATGCAAAATCATCAGCCTTATGATCAGGGCGAAAATCCTGAAGATGAAATGGGAAATTACTTCCAATGGATAGAACATACAGGTACTGATTTTGAAGCATTTATCAATAATCTCAAAGAAATTGACGAACCTACCGTTGTATTTATGATAGGAGATCATTATCCTTCTCTCAAAGGTGAAAACAGTGTTTATGATCAGCTTGGCATGAACGGTGACAATTGCGGAGTTCTTTACGAGCAGCCATTTATCGTATGGAGCAATTATGATCTTGATTACAGCGGTATGCCGCAAGAAAAATTTTCAACATTCTATGCACCGTATGTTTTAATGGATCTTATTGACGCTCCAAGAGACAGTTTTATTCAGGCTATGATGGATAAAATGGAAACTACACCTGTTTATTCAACAAATTATGATGCATCTGTGGGCAGAGATGAGGATTTGGATATTCTCACTTATGACAGAATTTTAGGTGATATTGTTTCATCAAATGCGATTCCCGAGGAACTTAGAAAAACCGCTGATGAAGTAGAATAATAAAACAAAACGGACGTCTGTAAAAAGACGTCCGAATTTATAATTGAAAGGAATCTAATATGAAAGAAATTAAAATTGGAATGAAATCAGAAGCAGAAACAATTGTTACAAAAGAAAATTTTGCTGTTACTGTTGGCAGTGGTTCTCTGGAAGTCTTTGCGACTCCGATGATGACTGCACTTATGGAAAAAGCAGCGGCAGCTACCGTATCAGAATGCATGGAAAATGACGAAACAACAGTTGGCACTATGCTGAATATTTCTCACAGTTCCGCTACTCCGGAGGGAATGAAAGTAAAAGCATATGCTGAAGTGACCGAAGTAAACGGACGTGAAATAACCTTCCGTGTTTGGGCAGAAGATGAAGCAGGTTTAATCGGTGAAGGTACTCACAAGCGTTTTGTGGTTTTTGCAGAAAAATTCATGAAGAAAACAAAATCAAAAAATAATTAATTTTTTAATATAATAAAATTTTTTTAAAATTTTGAATGATTTTATGATTAATGTCAATAATACTTATGCGGTTAAAAATTCACCGCTTAAATATTACGGATTCAAAATGCATTTGTGCTTTTTCCATTCCTCCGCACGGGAAGCTAAAGCAGCTTTTTGAATGTCGTGCGGAGAATGGAGATTAATCATGAGCAATCAGAACAACCAAAACAACCAGAATCAGAACAATCAGCAGAACAACAACCAGCAGAATAATCAGAAAAATCAGCAGAACAATCAGCAGAATAACAACCAGCAGAACAACAATCGCTAATTAAAAAAGCGGTACTTAATTGTACCGCTTTTTTATTATAATAATGTATATCTTGGCTGACCGTCAACCAGTCCGACAAACAGTGATTTTGGTCTTGCCCACATTTCACCTGTAGAAAGTGACTTATAAATTACAAGTTCCTCCAGAGTTTCACTGTGCTTTACAATTGAAACAAGTTCATATTCTCCGCCTTTATAATGACGGTATTTTCCGCCGATCACAATTTCTGTTTCAGTCGGCTTTTCTTCATGTATCGGTTCCGGTTCTTTGTTTACAATAGCGTCTTCAACAATTATCATTGATGAAAACAGAGGCATTTTAATATACGCATTACCGTTTTCAACATTTACTCTGTTTCCACTGAGAACATCAACAAGCGCCGGTCTGTCAGTACCAAAACTCAAGTCAAAATCTCTGTCCTCAAGATTGAGCGCTACATAAACCTGCTGACCGTTCAATTCTTTAAGGAAAAGCATCTGCTGATTTCTTATAATAATCGTATGGTATTTACCTGTTCTCAATGCAGGATAAGCTTTATAGATTCTTCCAAGCTTTACGATATGAGCATAAAGCTTTGTATTTTCAGAATTCATATCACCAAGATTCAGGCATGGTCTTAGATTATCGTCTGAATTATTTTCCTTAATACCCTTTACTCCATATTCGCCGCCGTAATAGATCGACGGTATACCCGGCATAGCGTAAAGCATTGTATATACATTGTAAATATGCTCAGGATTTGTAAGAGTGCTTGCTATACGGTTTACGTCATGATTATCAACGAAATTGTAAAGATTTATTCCGGGATAAATAGCATTGCTTCCCGACTGACGGTTTATAGAATAATCTATTTCAAAATAATTTTTTGTATTATGCGAGGAATAAATTCCCTTATAGCACTCATAGTTTGTTACACTGTCAAGCATTTCCGGATTTGCCCAGCGTTTATAGTCACCGAAAATAATTTCACCCATAAGCCAGAATTCCGGATTTTTTCCTTTACAGTGTGAACGGATTCTCTTGAAAAAATCAAATTCAATACAGTCCGCAGCATCAAATCTGATACCGTCTATCTCAAATTCATTCATCCAAAAATCGACAACATCAATAAGGTAATCGCAAACCTCCGGATTTCTAAGATTCAGCTTAACCAGATTATAATGACCGTTCCAGCCTTCATACCAGAAATTATCTCCACACGGACTCTGTCCGCCGAAGTTCAGATTATGAAACCATCCGCAGTAAGGAGAATTCTGACCGTTTTGCTGAATATCCTTAAACTTTTCAAAGCCTCTTCCAACGTGATTAAAAACGCCGTCCAGTATAATTTTAATACCGTTCTCATGAAGCTGACGGCAAATGTCTTTAAATGAAGCGTTGTCGCCCAGACGTCTGTCAACAGTTTTGTAGTCAATGGTATCATAGCCGTGTTCAACAGATTCAAATACAGGTCCAAGATAAACAGCGTCAACATTCATTTCCTTAAGATGAGGAATCCAGTCAACAAGCTTGTTCAGACGGTACTGAACTTCTCCTCCCTCATTATATTTAGGAGCTCCGCAAAACCCCAAAGGGTAAATGTGATAAACTATCGCATTATCATACCAAAAATTACTCATTGTTATTCACCTTTCTATTTTGATTCTAAAAAGTATGTAGCTTCCATATCCGCAACGCTTAATGCGAATGCAAGAGGAAACATTTCAAATGCTTTTCCGATACTATTTCTGTCTTCAATACCGGAAAAACCCATATGGTATCTTATAGCAAAGGCTTCTTCCCTGGTAAGCCGCATAAAGCCTGATACTATATAAACGGATTTTTCACCATGTCCATATGGCAGCTGGTCGTTAATAGTATAATAGGGAACCTTTTCCCATACTCCCTGTTCATTTTTAGCATTACGGTAATCCACCGAATAAAAATTCATTTTACATACGTCATGAAGCAAGGCTGTTAAAGCAATACTTTCGTTAGTATATTCCATTCCGTAAACGTCTTTGGTACGCTGTCTTGAAAGATAATCCTTAAGACAGTTATACACGTTAATACTGTGCTGAACCAGTCCTCCGGCATATGAACCATGAAAACGTGTGCTGCATGGAGCAGTAAAAAAATCGCTCTGTTCGGAAATAAGATAATTTAACAGTTTGTCCGAACCGGGGCGTGTTATATTTTCCTTATAAATCTCAATAAATTCATTTTTATTTTTTTCCAGCATATTATAACTCCTGATATTTTTATTATTATATTTTAACATGTTTCTGATTAAATTTCAACCTATTTTAGTTAAAAATCATCAAAAATAATTTGTAAATAATGTATGATTAGTAATTTAATATAATTATTTTTGCTGAAATTATGCAGAAAATAGAGAAAATCAACAGAATTCTTTTATAAAATCGCAAAAAACTATTGACTAAAACTCATTTTTAGTTTATGATATAAATGTATAATTTTACAGAAAATTTAATCAATGCAAGGAGAAGTATGGAATGAAATATTATATTGGTATCGACCTGGGCGGAACAAATATTGTTGCAGGAGTGGTTGACGAAAATTACAACATTATTTCAAAAGCCAGTACAAAAACAAATCTACCCAGACCTGAAAAGGAAATTGCAGACGATATGGCAAAGGTTTCCGTACAAGCAGTCAAGGAAGCCGGAATTTCGATGGAGCAAATTGAATGGGTAGGTATTGGAACTCCCGGCATTGCAAACAGCGAAAAGGGTATTATTGAATATTCATGTAACTTAGGTTTTAATAACACTCCTATGGTTGAATATATAAAAAAATCTATTGACAAGCCGGTGTTTATTGAAAATGACGCCAATGCGGCGGCTTACGGCGAATATGTTGCCGGTGCGGCAAAAGGCGCTAAAAACGCAGTGTGCATTACTCTTGGCACAGGCGTTGGCGGCGGTATTATTATTGACGGTAAAATTTACTCCGGTTCAAATTTTGCAGGCGCTGAAATCGGTCATACTGTAATTGAAGTGGACGGTCCTCAGTGTGCGTGCGGCAGAAAAGGCTGCTTTGAAGTATTCTCATCTGCTACAGGTCTTATCAGAATGACAAAGGAAGCTATGGAAGCCGATAAAGACAGCGTTATGCACAAAATCACTGCCGAACGCAAAGGTAAGGTCACTGCAAGAACTTCGTTTGACGCTATGAGAATGGGTGACAAAACTGCAAAAGCAGTTGTTGACAAATATATTAAGTATCTGGCTGCCGGAATCACAAATACGATAAATATTTTCCAGCCTGATATTCTCTGCATAGGCGGCGGCGTATGCAATGAGGGAGATCCGCTTCTTCTTCCTGTTAAGGAGCTTGTAAAACAAGAGGTCTATACAAAGAATTCTCCTAAAAATACTGAAATTGTTATTGCCAAGCTTGGAAATGACGCCGGTATAATCGGTGCAGCATTCCTTGGAAACGCTAAATAATAGATATATAATGATAACAGCCTGAGAAATATTTTTCTCAGGCTGTTGTTTTTGCCGTTTTATCAGGCAGTTTTTAGTTTAAAGAATAAATCCTTCTGCTCTTAACCTGTCAATTGCGTCGCCAAGTACTGCGGCATTTGTACTTGAGACAGAATGAAGAAGGTAAATACCTCCTCCGTGTGCCGATGAAACTATACGTTCAAGCGCCTGCCCCGGATCGGGCTGATCATCTGTTTTCCAGTCAACGTAAGCAAAGCTCCACATTAAAGTTTTATAACCCATTTCACTGCATACTGACAGTGATTCTTCAGAAAATTCGCCGCATGGAGGCCGCAGATACTGCATTTCATATCCATACTTATCCGCTACAAATTCATGAAGACTCATGACTTCTTCCTTTAATTCTCCGGCATTCAGTTCAGGCATTGAAGCGTGAGTCATACCGTGATTTCCCAGAACATGTCCTTCGTCTATCATTCTTTTTACCAGTGTTTCTTCCTTTTTGGCGTAGTCTCCTGTCAGAAAGAATATTGCTTTAACGTTTTTTTCTTTTAATACGTCCAGAATCGGAGCCGTATATCCGTTTTCATATCCTTGGTCAAAGGTGAGAATTATTCTTTTTTTATCGTTTGTCAGTGCATAAGCGTCATATTGATTGTATTGAGAGTTAAAGTCTGCCGCCCCGACAGGACAGTTTTGACTGTCGGTAGCCGTTCCCTGACCATAGCCGTGTTTTTCACTGCTTAAAGCTTTAACATGCTGTATGGGTATCAGGGTTAATATCAGGGCAGCAGTGATCACAGTTTTTTTTACATTCATTCTGCCACCTCATACCGCTTTTTCAAGCGGTAATAGTATTATTACCGGTTAATTTGTTTTATATGAAAGGTATTTTTTTGAAGTTATTTTTTTGTATTTTGTTTTATCATTAATTTAATCATAGCTGTCAGCAGTTCTTTTTGCTGTTCGGTCAATTTATAATAATCGCTTAAAAGCTGTTTTTCTTCACTGTTTTCATAAGGAATATAATCAAGGAGATAATCTACTGACACTCCGAATATTTTTGCAATGCTTTTTAATGTTGTGCAATCGGGTTCATGCTTATTTTTTATATATCCGTTAAGTGTTGTAGGAGCTATTTTAAGTTTTACAGCAAGCTCACGCTGAGACATATTATTTTTGTCAAGCAAATTTATAATAACATTTCCGATGTTCATTTTATTCACCTCATACACATTATAGAATATGAAATAATTAAAAAAAGATAAATACTAGAAATTAGAACATCATATTGACAAATTCGACTAATTAGTATATAATTTGTATATATTCTAATAGTGATGTGGTGCTTTAATGAAAAGAATGGACTTGATATTTAATATTTTTTTTTCAAAATTATTTTTGCTTTTTAAGCTTACAGGAAAGGGAATTTGCAGATTATTTTCACAAAACTATAAGGAGTGCGGGGAATCAGATTTGTTATATATTATAGTATGTGTATTATTATGCTTTGTCTTATTCTTTATTATGGGGTATATTTTAAAAAAAATCTGGAATAAGTTTTTTTATTAAAACATATTTTTATTTTTCCAGATTTCTCACATAGTGAAAAAGATACTGCTGGGCAATTCCCTCAATTTTCTTAGTGCAGTCCGGTAGACCGTCAGGGTAGTATTTTTCCATAACCCGTTTTATCCATACGTCAACAGGAAAAGCGTCACATCGGTGCATACCGAACAGCAGTACGCATTCTGCAACCTTCGGGCCTACTCCTTTAATAGTCATAAGCGCTTTTCTTGCATCATCAATGGGCATTTCTTTGATTTCTCTTAGATTTATTTCACCTGACGCTGTTTTACATGCGGCGTCAACCAGATATTTTGCACGGAATCCGGAGCGCAGATATCCTAGGCTTTCCACTGTTTCCTGTGCCATTTCCGAGGCAGTGGGGAAATGTCCGTAATGCTCGCAAAGTCTGGAAATTATTGTTTTTATCCGTGGAATATTATTATTTTGTGAAATAATAAATGAACAAAGACATTCCCAACTGTCCTGTTTAAGAAGTCTTATTCCGCCTGCAAATTCACAGGCCTTTTTTAAAGTTTCATCTGATGATAGTCTGGTTTTGATTTCGCAGTAGTCTTTTTCAAAATCAAAATAATCAATCCAGATATTTTCAAAATCTTCTTTTGTGGTATTATGAAAAATAAATTTTTCACCGTCATGGGAAATTGTTAAAGGCTTATCCAGAAAAAAGCCTGTATATGTACATTTATAGTCAGATTCTAATTTTTCCCATCGGAAGGCCTGACCGCAATCAAGAGTTTCGTCAAGATCAAAGTCCGGCTGTATCAGTTCTATGTTATTTCCGTTTTCTTTATAATTCGTCATTATTTTCACCTCAGAAATTATTATACATTATGATAATGAAAAAATCAACAGTTGACATTTTTTATATAAAACTATATAATTTAAATATATAATAATGAAACGGAGGCTGTTATGAAAAAATTGATTTGTACTGCTTTACTGTGCTTAATTACAGTCGCATTTGTCGGTTGTAATGAAATAAAAGAGACAAATGCATCAGTTTCAGAATCTGCTGCTGAAAAACAGAATGACAATTCTTCGGATGAATCATCTGAGGAAGAACTCAGACCCCGTGACAGAGAGATCAATACGGATACAGATTTTGTTTTTGATGATGCCGGTGTTTTAAGTGCAGATGAACTGGAAAATTTAAATACATATACGGCATGGCTTGCAAAAACATTTAAAATTAATGCGGCGGTAGTTATAACTGATAATATCGGAGATAAAGAACCTGATAAATATGCAGAAGAATACTATAATGATCTATACAGCGGCGACGGTATTCTGTTTTTACTGAATAATGATACAAATACGGACTATATTTACCGTAAAGGTTTTCCGTCAAAGTTTATTGCCGATGATGATATAGAAATGCTTTTTGCAGAAATTTCCCCGTTGCTTGTAAAGGGCGATTATATGTCCGCAGCTAAGCGTGTTCTGGAAACTGCTGAGCTAAAGCTTCCGGAATATATTACCGATAAAAGCGGTACGCTTTCAAAGGAAGAAATATCTGAGCTAAATGGTAAATTAAAAGACGCTGCCGGAGAAAACAATCTGAATATATATTTGACAGACACTATCGGAGAACAGACTATGGAAGATTATGCAAAGGAAAAGTTCAATGAGTACTATGATAAGGACTCCGACAGCGCAATGCTTGTTATTGATATTTCCGATGGCAACAGCTTTATCTGTACGTCGGGAAATATGAAATATCTTTCTGACAGCCAGGAGGATATCCAAAAAGCAGTACGATCATGTATTAAAGAATCGGACGGCAAAAAAACACTTGACTGTATGTCTGCTGTGGATAAGCTTTTGACTTTCATACAGTAAATTTTGATATTTTTTTACTATTTTTCATTGCTTTTTTTTCCGTTATAGGTTATAATATTAATATTGATATTTTTTAAAAACATTTAGGAGGACGAAAAATGTTAGTATCAGCTAAAGAAATGCTCAATAAGGCAAGAGAAGGAAAATATGCAGTTGGTCAGTTCAACATCAATAACCTTGAATGGACTAAGGCTATTCTCCTTACAGCTCAGGAATGTAATTCACCTGTTATTTTAGGTGTTTCCGAGGGAGCCGGAAAATATATGTGCGGCTATAAAACGGTTGTTGGCATGGTAAATGGCATGCTTGAAGAACTGAACATTACAGTTCCGGTTGCTCTTCACCTTGATCACGGTTCATTTGAAGGCGCTAAGGCTTGTATTAATGCAGGTTTTTCTTCAATTATGTTTGACGGTTCTCACTATGCCATTGAAGAAAATATTGCTAAAACTACGGAGCTTGTAAACGCTTGTAATGTTCTTGGTCTTTCACTTGAAGCTGAAGTAGGTTCTATCGGCGGTGAGGAAGACGGCGTTATCGGTGCAGGCGAATGTGCTGACCCTGACGAATGCAAGGCTATTGCTGATCTGGGCGTTACTATGCTTGCGGCAGGTATCGGTAATATTCATGGTAAATATCCTGAAAACTGGGCAGGTCTTTCATTTGAAACTCTGGCTGCTGTTAAGGAAAAGGTTGGCGATATGCCTTTAGTACTTCACGGCGGTACAGGTATTCCTGAAGACATGATCAAGAAGGCTATTTCACTTGGCGTTGCTAAGATCAATGTTAATACAGAATGCCAGCTTTCATTCCAGGAAGCTACAAGAAAGTACATTGAAGAAGGTAAGGATCAGCAGGGTAAGGGCTTTGATCCAAGAAAGCTTCTTGCACCTGGTTTTGAAGCAATTAAGGCAACAGTTAAAGAAAAGATGGAACTCTTCGGTTCTATTGGCAAGGCTTGATTCTAAATTTAATACTATATTTAATACCCGTCTTTTTAGACGGGTATTTTTTATATTATGATGTATAATCTTCAATTAGTGTGGCAAGTTTAATTTCATCTTCTGCAAAAATTCCGTCTGACAGTAATTTTTTATCATAGTCGGTCATAACATTTATACTGACTCCAAGCATTTTGAACGGCGTATCGCTGTTTCCTCTGAAAACTGCAAGCTCGCCGTTATATTCCTTTAAATAATATCCGATTGCGACGGGCTGCGTTTCGGTTATGGCACTTTCTGCCATTTGTTCCGCGCGTATTCTTTGATTATTAATACTATTAGAAATAGTAATTATAATAATAATGGCTGAAACTGTCATTCCTGCAAGCAAAACTGCCAAAGTTACCCGTCTGCTCATATAAAATTCCTCCATTTTTTGGTGTTTCACTTATTATTGACCGGAATTTTTAAAATATACCATCTATTTTTCAAAAAAACTCTTAACACTTTGCTTAAAATGTGCTATAATATAAAAGTATAAGCGTCTGTATTTATACATAGAGAAAAAATGATGCGCTTATATTATAAAATTTTAAGAGGTATTACAAAATGGCTGATAACAAAAATAATAGAAAAGGTTCGGGAAATTACAGGGAAAATACCGGACGCAGCAAGTCCGGAGAATCAGTAAATCGGTCCGGAAAGAATGCCGGCAGAAGATCTCCTTATGCCGCTTATACCGGTAAAGACGGAACTTATAAAAAGCCGTCCGGAAAAACCGGAGGATCATCCCATGCAGGAAGAACCGACTCCAACAACGAACAGTTTAAAAAAGAAAGTACGGCTGCCGATAACGTCAGGAGAACTGCGTCTCAGAATGCAAGGCATACAGTTAGAAAAAAGCCTGAAAATCCTAAGGTAAAAATAGCAAAGAAAATTGCAGCAGTTCTGGGAACTACTTTGCTGTCTATTTTTCTGGTAGTCGTTATAACCGGAACTATTGTCGCTACTGCAATGACCGTATATGTGCTTGAATTTATGGATGAATCTACGGACGTTACCATTAAAGAATTGGAAAATAGTGCAAATACAATCGTTTATGCTCAGGACGGCGATAAGCTGGTTCAGCTTTATGCAGTAACCAGTGAAGTTCAGCGTATACCGGTAGATATTGAGCAAATTCCTCAGCATGTCAGAGACGCCTTTGTGTGCGTTGAGGACGAACGTTTTTACTCTCATGAAGGAGTTGATTATAAACGTACATTTGCGGCGTTTGCCAATATGTTTATGCATATCTACGATACCAAGCAGGGTGGGTCTACGATCACTCAGCAGCTTATTAAAAATCTGACAGGTGACGATGATCCCAGTCCGGAGCGAAAAATAAGAGAAATTTTCAGAGCCATGCAGTTTGAAAAGAAATATTCTAAGGACGAAATTCTTGAAAATTACCTTAACTATATTGGTTTCGGAGGTCCGACTAACGGTATTCAGCTGGCGTCAATAAAATATTTCGGCAAGGATGTTTCAGAGCTTTCTATTGCAGAAGCGGCATGTCTGGCGGCAATTCCAAAAAGTCCGGAAACTATTAATCCTTTTGCAGGGTATGAAGATGAAAATGGCAAATGGGTAAATACCGGTAAAGAGGCTAACAGAGAACGTCAGGAAAGCGTTCTTTATCACATGTATGGAAACGGCGCCATTTCCTATGATCAGTATCAGGAAGCTCTTAATGAAAAATTGATTTTTACTGATTCGGAGGAATATAAGCAAGCTCATCCGGAGTCCGACGCTGAAGAACTTATGGACGAACAGAAAGCCAGTTCATGGGTTGTTGATACTGCACTCAGAGAATATGCGGCGGTATTAATGGAGGAATATGGTATTGACGAAGAAGAAGCGTTTAAGAGAATCAATACCGGAGGATATCAGATATATACTACAGTTGATTTGGAAATGCAGAAATATGTTGAAGAAAAATACAGCGATCTTAATAATCTTATGGACGCAGAATCAAACAGTACTTGGGTAGATGAAGATGAAGACGGCGAATATGAGCAGCTGTATCCTGAATCTGCATTTATAGCAATGGATTATAACGGCAATATTTTAAGTATTGCAGGCGGCATAGGCGTTAAAGAAAAATTACTTATTTTTAACCGTGCAACCATGGCAAAAAGACAGCCGGGTTCATGTATAAAGCCTATAACTACTTATGGTCTGGCACTTTACAGTGACCATATTCATTGGGGAAGCATGTATAAGGACTCTCCTATTAAGCTTGACGGCGACGAATGGCCGGAAAACTATGATTATATATGGAGAAGAACCAGTATGTTTATTTTTGAAGCGTTGAGGCAGTCCAGAAACACTGTTCCGGCACAGCTTTGTCAGGAGCTTACGCCTCAGGCAGTATTTAACTTCGCTACTCAGAATCTTAATGTGGACCTTGTAGATATTACAGAGGAGGGCGCTACTGATATTGCATATGCTCCTTTGACAATCGGAGCATTGACATATGGTATTTCTCCGCAGAATCTTGTGAATGCTTATATTCCTTATGGAAACGGCGGCACTTACTGTGACGCTCATATTGTGAGCAGGGTTGAAAGAGGAGATGGATCGGTAGTTTATGAAAACGACGGAAATCCCCATGAAGCCATTGATCCGGAAACTGCTTATGTTATGAATCACCTTTTACAGGAGGTTATAAAAAACGGCACTGGTACGGCAGCTCAGCTTTCCAATAAAACCGTAGCCGGAAAAACCGGTACTTCCGAAGACTGGAACGACCTTTGCTTTGTTGGTTTGACTGAGGATTTTGTAAGCGGAGTATGGATAGGATATGATGAGAAACAGGAATTGAATCATGGTCTTTCATCAGCTCAGGTATGGTATAATATCATCGGCGAATATGCAAACAGTATTGAATCCGATAATAGTTATCCGGCATGTGATTCAGTTGTTGAAGCGCCTATGTGTTCTTCGACGGGATTGATAGCAGGACCGTATTGCAGCAGCAGTATAACAGGTTACTGGAAATCCTCTAATGCGCCTACATGTGCTAATCATTCTTCCGCACCTAAAAAGGATGAAGAAACGCCTAAAGAAGATGAAAGCAGTGAAGATTCTGAAAGCTCGGAATCTTCTGAGAGCAGTCAGGATGAATCTTCATCTGTAGACTCTAGCAGTTCAGATTCTTCCGCTGACAATAGCAGTCAAGATGAACCGCCGTCTGAATAAAGAACAGGAGTTTAAGTTTGAAGGAAAAATTAAAAATAACTTGTCCGTGTCATTTCGGACTTGAAAGCGTATTAAAATTTGAAGTTACTAAAATCGGTGGTGAAAATATTACCGTTAAGGACGGTAGAGTTAGTTTTGATGGTGGATTTGATTTACTGGCAAGAGCAAATATCAGTCTGTCTACTGCCGAGCGAGTCTTGATTGAACTGGCTGAATTTCATGCTGAAACCTTTGAAGAGCTTTTTCAGGGAGTGAAAAAAATCCCGCTAGAAAATTTTATAGGAATTAAGGATGCATTTCCGGTTAAGGGACATTCACTTAATTCTGAGCTTCACAGTGTTCCGGACTGTCAGTCAATAATAAAAAAGGCCGCTGTTGAACGGCTTAAAGAAAAGTACCATACAGGATGGTTTGAAGAAACAGGTGCGGTACACCAGATTCAGTTCAGCATACTGAAAAACAACGTAAATATTTATCTTGATACTTCCGGTGCAGGACTTCATAAAAGGGGATACAGAAAAAATTCCAACGCAGCCCCAATCAAGGAAACCATTGCGGCAGGAATAATCGATCTTGCAAGAGTGAGAAGTAATAGTACAGTTTGTGATCCGTTCTGCGGAAGCGGAACTTTCCTCATTGAATCCGCATTAAAAGCACTTAACATTCCTCCATGTATTAACAGGAAGTTTGCCGCTGAAAAATGGGATTGTATTGATGCATCAGTATGGAGGAATGAAAGACAGCGTGCTATAAGCCTTGTAAATAAAAGTGCTGAGTTTAAGGCGTTCGGGTTTGATATTGACGAAGAGTCTGTCAGGCTGTCAATTGATAATAGTGCAAAAGCAGGCGTTAAATCAAGAATAAGAATTGAACAAGCTGATATTTGTGACTTTCAGCCTATGAATGCAATTACAGTCTGCAATCCGCCGTACGGCGAGAGAATGCTGGAAATAAGGGAAGCGGAACAGCTTTATAAAATAATGGGCGAAGTATTTAAGCCTGACAGCGAAAATCCATGCTACGTTATTTCTCCTCATGAGGACTTTGAAAGGTTCTTTGGCAAAAAAGCTGATAAAAAACGTAAACTTTATAACGGTATGATTAAATGTAATCTTTATATGTATTTTAAATAAAAAATCGGGTTCATCTGAACCCGATTTTATTTTACTTTAATATCATTCGTTTGAGAGCAATCGCATCAAATACATTAAGCTTGCTGTCATCGTTTACATCAGCATTTAAAAGTGCCTGATCTTTAAGTACAGTTTCTTTGATAAGATGTTTATTTAGCAGTACTAAATCTGCTGTCTCAATAGTTCTGTTAAGATTTGTATCACCTTTGATCTTTGAAACTTCCGGCTTTTCAGTTTCGGAAGGAGTTGTACCGTCCGGTTCTATGCCGTAAATCAGAACGCCGTTTTCATAAACCGTTATTTTATCGGTGATTGCAGTTTCATTTTCTTTCAGACTAAGTAAGTCAGAGTTTGAGTAGTCGTTAGTTGCGTCCCAGCCTGTCTGATAATTTGGGAATACAAGTGCCAGCATAGTTTCGCACTGATTTCTGCCTTCGGAAATCGGCATTACTGCTCTGCCGTCCGGATACGTTACTTCGATATAATAGATGTTATCCTGATAGTGTGTAATAGGGGAGATTTTTGCGGCATATTCTTCACCGTACATTGTTGCCTGATCACGGTCAACACGCACTACAATATCTTCAGGCTTAAATCCTGCATTGATTATTTCTGTTGCGTCCAGATAGTATCTGTAGGACATATTGTCAACGATTCTTGCCGGCCATGCAGTATGGTTTGTGAATTTCAGACTCAAATCAGAACCGGTTGCAGAATGTTTTAGCTTAGCTTCTACGTAAAATTCAGCCTCACGCTGTTCCGGTTCGGGGAAGTTCGGATCGGTAGTACCGCCGTATTCACTTACCATTTTTGCCATAAGTCCGGTAAATCCTGCATTATAATCGCATGCAACTTCATTATTTATATGATTCTGACGGTCGTCCTCATAAACACCTTCAGATGTAGGTCCGCCTACAAGTGCGCCGTATAGTATATGACGGTTATCAACAGGAGTATCAAGTGCATTTTTCCATGATGAATGAGCTGTTCTGTGGTGTACATTAAGAGGAGAATTTTCTCCGTAGCCTACCACGTAGCTTCGATTATCAGGATTTGCTCCAAGACAGTAATTAGCTTGTTCTTCATAAAATTCTTTATACGCTGAAGTATCTCCCAGCGGAAGAGTATCGCATGCAACCGCAGCAGTAAATGCAGCGGCAGTTGCATGTCTCAGGCAGCCCCAGTCAAAAAGCCAACGTAATCCGCCGTCTAGTTCTTTAACGTTGTATGTCCAGTAATCAAGATGCTTTTTTACCTGATTTATATAAGTTGGATCATTTGTATTCTGAGCGTATAGTATCATACCGCCCTGCTGTACATCGTCCCAGCATTGTCCCCAGCTGTATTTCAATTCGTTTGTACCCAGTTCTGTACTGAGATTAGGTATATAGCTTGTTGCCTTGTCAAGATAGGTTTTATCTCCGGTAGCCTTGTAAAGCCAGTTTGCAGCCCAGAAGAGTTCATCATAGAAATGAGATGAACGGTAAAAATTCTTGGCGTCGCTTGCCATATATTCATCATCGCTTTTTTCAGCGTCGGCAATGGCGAATATATTCTTGGCGTGTTCTAGATAATCATTAACTTTGTCCGATTTACCCTGTAAAGCACAGTAGCCAGACGCCAGAGCAGCAGCCATTTCACCTAATGCCGCAGAGCATTTTCTGCCGGAATAGTACGGTCTTTCATTGTTGATATTTTGGTCTTTCATACCGTATTCTACAAGTTCTGCAGGTCCCCACCAAGAATGGTCGTCCTGACCGTTTCCGACCTGATATACGACTTCATCTCCTAAATCACATGCTGCAAAGTAATCAAGAGCAAAAGTAAGGTTGTTAACGTAATTTGTCATTTCTCCGCACTTTTCAATACCTTCCGGATACTGATAGAGTCCCCAAGCAATCATTGAAGCGGAATATGCCATAGGAAGATTAAACTTTACATGGTCGCCTGCATCATACCAACCACCTGTAATAAAGTCACCCATTGTCGAGTCTGCACGCCATTCAACTCTGTTCCAATCCGGAAGAGGTCCTGCCTGCTGACATTCGTAAAAGTAAAGAGATTTTTGAAGTGCCTCTGCATAGTTGATAGAAGTATCTGCGGAAGCGGTATTTGTTTTTTGCGGTACAGTTCCAGTAAAAACCGACGCTGCGATCATTACGGAAGCAATTGCCGAGCTTATTATTTTTTTCATTATACTTCACTCCGTTTCATATATATGTTATTATCCTATTAATTTTAACTTTTGTCAAGTGAATTTGTATATTTTGACTTAAAACCGTCAGTTTGCATAAAAAAGAACAGCTTTAAGCTGTTCTTTTATAATATCAATTATTGTTTTTGTCCTTAGACGATATTTTTTTACTGATTAATATATAAATTACCATTAAAACGATTCCGACTGCAAATATTCCTGCCTGTAAGGCAATATATTTATTAAGTGTTCCGTTTAACATACCTGTAACGGCAGAATAAATATAGTCGTTTCTTATAACCAGTTTGTCAAGATATCCTGAAAACTTAAAATACAGACATGGGATAAGCGCTAATACTGATGAACAGAGGAAAGCTGAAGAAAGCCAGTAAAAAAAGTTATTTCTGCTCAAGAACAGTATTATAATTATACATAATGCTGCCAGTCCGGCAGTGATGTAAATTAATGGATTAACAAATCCATAAAGTTTATTCAGTTTTGAAAATGCTCCTGTTTTCTCAATCATTTTCAGCATATATACATCTGTAAAATTATTGATTTCACTTTCAGCTGTTTCAATTGTTTTTTGAAGCTGCTGATTATATTCTTCGTCTGTTGCTACGTTGTTTTTTTCAGCAAAGTCTGCAAAATAATCGCTGACGCTCTTTTCAAGATTAGAAAAATCATATTGCACTTCATTATATTCAGCGTTTGAACCGTCAATATAATCAAACACATTGTTGATTTTCATTTCAATCATGTTTTTTACGTCTTTTTCAGTGATTGCCGACATATAAACATCTGCGGGAATGCGGGAATAGCTTTCACTGTCGCTGAAATATTTTTCAATTGCATTCATAGACTTTAAAGCAACATCATTTGTATCAACAGCGTCAATATACGGTTCTGAACGCATAAGCTGATTTTTTGCAAACATGATTCCTTCCAGACCTATAAGAGCAAAGACGAGAATCATTGTCAGCAGAAGATTAGGAATATATTTTTCCATACGTTTCATAAACTGTCTGATCCTTTCCTCTTAGTCATAGAATTTCTTTTCTACCAATTCGCATATAACTGCAAGTCTGTCCTCGGTGTAACCCAATAGATTTCCATAGCAGGTATAAAGAGTCAGACGGTCGTCAGCTGTAGGAGCGATCAGCTCATTGTTGGTTTCTTTGAAAATAGTGCTTTCCTTCATTTTATATGTAAATTCACCGTAGGAAGTGGTCAGTACAATAATATCGCCGGCCTTTACGTCTCCGAGATTCAGAAAGAAAGTATTGCAGTGTGCGTCAAGAACCACATGTCCTGTTTCACCTATAAAAACAGATCCTAGGTATTGGCATACGCCAAGCTGAAGTAGTTCGTCAGTGCTGCCGAAATAAACGGGAGCTTCAAGTCCTATTGAATCTATTTTAAGAGTCGCATATTGAGAGCCGAAAGACGGATAAACGATTTTGCTGCCATCGTCAAGCTGAGCTTCAACTTCTTTTTCGGTAAATTTTATTTCGTTTATCTGTTCGTGTCCGGTATCAGCGGAAAAAATTAAATCTGCTGCGGCTTTCATTTTTTGGACGGGTACATAACCCGCTCCGGCAATTATGCCGCCGCACACTGCCAGAATAACAGCCGGAGTTATCAGCATTACTGCTGCGTTGTGTTTAGCCATTTATATTCTCCATTTTTTTGTTTGCAATTGAAAGAAGCCATGCGCCGATTCCTCCGGCTGCTATTACAGCACTGCAAAGCAATGCAAATTCGGGATAGCCTTCTGCGGAATTATCTTCAGCGCCTGTCGTATCAACAAGTTTTCCTACAGGTACGACAGTCTGCACATTGCCGTCTGCATCTCGGACTGTCATTAAGAAATTTTTATCTCCTTTTTGCTCTACTGTGATATTCAGTCCCATTTTCTTACCGGCTTCAACGATTTCATTAAGTGAATTCATAATATTTTCATTAGTCATTTTATCAACTACGTCCTTTAAAAATGAATCGTCAACTACGCCTGTATCTGGATCGACCTTTGCTTCGCCTTTCATTTCGGCAATTGTTTTACCAAAATTTTTCAATGCAACATCGTCCATTTCAGAACCGACATTTGATATCTTATCCACAAGAATATCATACTGGCTTTCAGAAAATTTATTTACTTTAAGATAGTTCTGGAGCATCTGAACATATTCTTCAAGGAATCCTGCTGATCTTGCGGCTGCGACTACGTCGTCGGCAGTTGCAGCGGATACGCTGATACTCATAGTACCGATAATTGAAACAGCTGAAACGACAGCTGCGATCTTTTTTATATAGCTTTTCATTGTTTCCTCCGTAAATCAAAAATTATAAGTTTATAACTTACATATCAACACTTTAACATTTTATATGATGTTTGTCAATAGCAAAATTAAATAAATACATTGGAAATTATAGCTATTTTATTGTTCCTCCTCCTAGAACGATGTCACCTTGGTAAAATACTGCTGCTTGTCCTTTTGCAGGAGCTCTCTGCGGCTTGTGAAATTTTACAAGTATTTCTCCGTTTTCCGTTGGGCAGACCGTTGCTTCCTGCTCGTTTTGACTGTATCTTGTTTTGACGGTCACTTCCATAGGTTCGGTCAGACTGTCCAATGATATCCAGTTAACATTGCATACAGTTATTTCGTCTTTGTAAAGATCGGTCTCATCACCTATTGTAACAGTATTGTTTATAGCGTCCTTATCAGTTACGTATGCAGGTTTTCCAAGGGCAATTCCAAGTCCTTTGCGCTGACCGATAGTATAATTTATAACGCCTTTGTGAGTTCCGATTTTTTCACCGGAAGTGTTTAAAAAATCTCCTTCAGGTATAATTTTTCCCGTATTTTCGGTTATAAATTTTGCATAATCGCCGTCCGGAACAAAGCAGATATCCTGACTGTCCGGTTTTCTGGAATTTACAAGTCCGGCTTCTTCTGCAATTTTTCGGACTGTAGTTTTATCATATTCTCCAAGAGGAAACAGAGTTTTTGAAAGCTGATACTGTGTCAGACCGTAAAGAACGTATGTCTGGTCTTTAGAACGGTCGGCAGGTCTTATAAGGAGATATTTTCCGGTTTTTTCGTCAAATTGACGTACAGCGTAATGCCCGGTGGCAATGTAATCATATCCAAGTTCTTCGGCTCTTCTGAGCATTTTGTCAAATTTTATATGTTTGTTGCATTCAATACATGGGTTAGGAGTTTCTCCTTTAAGATAGCTGTCAATAAAATGTTCCATAACATTTTTTCGGAAATCGGTTTTAAAATTAAAAACCAGATGGTCAAAACCCAGCTTGTATGCTACGCTCCTTGCATCCTCAACATCAGAAAGAGAGCAGCATGTTCGGGTACTTTGGTCAACGTCTTCGCCGTCAAAAAGCTTTAATGTTACTCCTGTGACCTCATATCCTTCATCTTGCAGAAGCTTTGCAGCAACAGAACTGTCAACTCCTCCGCTCATTCCTACCATAACTTTTGCCATTGTTTATCCTTTCTTTAAAATATCTGTAATTTCACTTATATTTTTTACTGTTACATCTGATTTAAGACAGATTTCTTTCCAGTCCGGTTCATTAATTTTGTCATATACTCCTATTGTGAAAAATCCGGCGTTTACGGCTGTTTCAATACAGTGCAGAGAATCTTCGATAACAGCTGTTTCAAAAGGAGAGCATTTCATTTTTTTTGCCGCTTGAATAAAAATATCCGGTTTGTCTTTACCTGCGCCTGCGTCGGAGCACGTTATAATAAAATCAAAATTGTTATAAAGTCCCAGACGTTTTAGTGCGCTGTTTGCAAGACTATTGTATGTAGCTGTAGCAACACACATTTTATAGCCTTTTTGTCTTAGGAGTGTTACAGTTTTCAAAGCGCCTTCCTTGAGAGGTATTATGCATTTATATTGTTCCGATACAATTTCCTCAATACGGTTTATAATGTATTCGCATGAAAGTTTCAATCCAAATCTGGTTTTAAAATACGTAGCGGAATCCTGAATGGTCATTTTTTTGACAATGTCTGAAATCCCTTTTGGAGGTACGATACCGTTTTCTTCAAGAAACATTTTATCAACATTTTCCCATACGCTCATGGAATCCAGTAAAGTACCGTCCAAATCAAAAATTATGCCTTTAATATTTCTGTTCATCAGGTTCAATTCCTATTCGTGCTTTATAGTCGGATTGTGCTTTTCCTATTTTTGTCTGTGCCAGAGCATAAATATCCGAAGCAGTTCCCTCAAGTTTGGCAAAACGTTCTGCATCATCACTTGTTTGAGCCAGTTTGGAAAGAGACGTTGCAAAAGGGATCTTTCCGGTATTCTTGGCTTTGGAAAGAATATCACGTCCTCTTTCAGTAACTGCTAAAATTCTGCCGTAAGGGGGGAGTGTTTCAAGGTCGCTTTTTTTGACGCCTATGAGCATATTAAGGAGGATCCTTTTGATTCTTGCCATGGTATATCTTTTGGTTTTTATGCTCATAAAAATTTCGTCCAGATTATTTTTATCTGCCGCTGCAAGTATCCTGTATTCCAGTCCCTGCCCCACATCGGGAATTTCTCTCAGTTCTTCCGGTGAAGAGGTTCTGAGCTTATATATAATAATACGTTCCAGATTTGAAATGTCTGCGGTCTTTCCCGCAGAGTATGCATTTATATATGCCTGACTGACATATGCAGGAACAAGACCGGAAAAATCACTTTTTTCATTCATACATTTTCTTATATAGGAGGCGCTGGAAATACCGTCCAGAACGGTCATTGAATCGTGAGCAGCGCTTTTTCTTTGTATAGTAAAGGGTGTTATTGATGAATTTAATCGCCTCAGAGCTTTTAAGTATTCCACTGCAAGAACATTATTCGGAGATGCAAGTATGTCGCTGATACGGTTGCTTAATTTTTTTCCGTAACTGCTGTATATCATGGTGTTGATGGCATTAGGGTAAGACATACCGCTTTTAAGGTATTCTTCAAGCTCAGGCGCTCCGGAGCATTCATCTGCAATTTCCGCCGCCTTTTCCAGTTCTGATACAGAACCCGCTTCACTGCCAAATGAGATCTCATCTACGCACCCAAGAGAATCAAGAATGTATATGGCTCCTTTAGCGTAAAATTCTGCCGAAGACAGCGCATAGACTGTCGGAATTTCTATTACCAGATCGGCTCCGCCTTTTACTGCGAGCTTTGCACGTTCAAATTTATCCATAACAGCCGTATCTCCGCGCTGAACATAGTTTCCACTCATTACTGCTACTATGTGAGTGGCTCCGTTTTCACGGGTTTTTTTTAGATGATATAAATGTCCGTTATGAAATGGATTATATTCGCAGACTATTCCGGTTATTTTCACATTACCGCCTCCTTTATTACTTTATATTCTTATTTTTAATTATATCATATTTTATTGTAAATTGCAATCTTCCTTACTTTTTTGAAAAAAAGTAAGCAAAAAACTTTTATGCTGGATTTCAGCAAAAAACTTTCAAATCGTCTTTAGTATGGTGAAATATTTTAAATAAGGCTCGACAATATTCTAGTAAATACTCTATTTATAAATTTTTTGAAATTTTTTTGGAAAACGCTTGACAAAGACTGTACTAAGTGATATAATACAATTCATGAAGTGTTCTACATGAATTAGTACACATATAACAAAAAGGAGATGATTAAATTGAAGAAGTTTCTAAAGCGAGTAAATAGGGGACTGCTTCTGGGAGGAATTGTATTAGCCGGTTTTGTAGTTTTTGTAATTACTGATACGATTTCTTTTAAAAAAAACAAACCGGTCATAGAAGATGAGATAAAGTCTTATGTAAGTGCTCTTGAGGATATTGGAGTAAACAAGGGTGCAGATCAAACAGTTTATAAAGAAAATATAAATGATCTCATCAGTAATTACTGGACTTATTCTGAGGAAAAATTTAATTCATTTTATTACGGTCAAAATCAGAATGAATTTAAAAATAGTCTTGAATTCAGAATAAAGGACAGTGATCCGAACGCATATGTGTCAAAATGGACAGCCAAAGTTAATAATGTTGACATTTCAAAAGCCGGTCCGGGATATGCACTGGTAGAGTTTGACTGTCAGATAGTAGCTGAGTTTTCAGGAAATGCGTGTCTTGTAAGTCCATGTGATGCAATGACGATTGAAAATTATGTTTATTATGGCGAAAATGTTCCGACAGGACTTTCAAGAATTTCTATTGACGGAACATATAAAGCTACCATGACTCAGAAAGATGGTAAATGGAAAATTTGTCTGGTAAAAAGCTATGGTTGGAACAGCAGTGAAATTACGGCTGTTGACAGTGAGGAAGGAGGTAATGAAGAATGACACCTGCATTAAAAATTGAACATCTTAATAAATATTTTGGAAAAAGACAGATTCTTCATGATATTTCCTTTGAAACTTATCCGGGTGAGGTATTCGGATTTTTAGGACCAAACGGTGCCGGAAAAACCACAACTATAAAAATTGCCGTAGGTCATTTGAGATTTGACGAGGGAGACATCATAATCAACGGTAAAAGCGTTGTAAAAAAATATGAGGAAGCTATATCCGATATCGGAGGAATTATTGAAAATCCGGAATTTTATAAGTACATGACCGGTATGCAGAATCTTCGTCAGTATGCACGAATGAGGGGTAATATTTCTGAAAAGAGAATAAATGAGGTCGTTGAAATTGTCGGATTAAAAAAGAGAATCAACGATAAGGTAGGAAAATACTCTCTGGGGATGCGTCAGCGTCTGGGTGTTGCACAGGCAATACTTCACAGACCTAAGCTTCTTATTCTCGACGAACCTACAAATGGTCTTGATCCGGCAGGTATTAAGGAACTTCGTGATATTCTTAAAAATTTAGCGCACAAGGAAAATATATGCGTTATTGTTTCAAGTCATCTTATGTCTGAAATGGAATTGATGTGTGACAGGGTAGGGATAATTGTAAACGGTAAGCTTACAGGAGTTCATACTGTTGAGGAAATGATTTCCGCAGCTTCAGGAGATAAAGAACAGTTTATTTTAAGAGTAAGCGATTGTCAGAGGGCAATTGAAGTACTTGATTTTATTAGTGACAAATCAGTGCTTGATGACGGACATATTACAATATCTGTTGAAAAGGAAAATGCTGAGGAAGAATTATTTGAGATCACTTCAAGAATTATTTCAAGAGGAATCAAACTGGGTACAGTAGCTCCAAAGGAAAATAAAAAGCTTGAAGATGTATTTATTGAACTTACTAAGTCAGGGGGTAGTCAGATTGGGTAAACTTATCAATTTAATTAAAAATGAATATATAAAAATTTCACTGAAAAAAAGTACATGGATCATGCTTATAATACTGTTGATCGGTTGTATAGGTTATCCGTTTGCCGTGAAATTTGCAGAGTATCAATTGGTAGGCGATAATTATTCTGAATCAGTAGAATACAGTATTGACGATTATAAAGAGCAGATTGCATATCTGAAAGATGTAAAAACAGAAGGTTGGGAAAATGAAGTAGAATGTATTCAGTATAAAATTGATAATAACATTACAAGCGGTTGGAAAATTGGAGCCGCAGACGAAATGTTCAACGTAAAGTACAATTCTGACGAAAGCTATAAATTTTCACAGGAACAGACTGATAATTATGTAAATAGTATGGCGTCAGATATCGAATCCGGCAACTGGAAGGGTTATTTTCAGACAGCGGTTGAATTGATGGATGCAAAAGTAACAAAGGACGCATATTCGCAGAGTAATAAGGAAATGTATCAGTACTGTATCGACAATGATATAAGACCTGATGAAAACAACTGGAAATATAAGACTGTTTTAGAAATGCAACAAGCCGAAAGTGAAATGAAAAATTTTGATGAATCTAAAAAGGCAGGTGCTTATGTTGACAGCAAAGAATATAAGCATTATGAAGACATAAAAGTAAAGTCTGAATATCGACTGAAAAATAATATAAAATTTGACATTTCTGAAAACACAAGTTGGATCAACTCAGGTGAATTTAATTTCTGGTCAGTATTTTGTACTACAACTATGATATGTTCGTTTATAGGACTTCTTGTAATTATAGTTGGAGGCGGAATAGTTTCCAGTGAATTTTCCGGCGGTACTATTAAGTTCCTGCTGATCAATCCGGTAAAAAGATGGAAGATACTGTTTTCCAAGTATTTTACAACAATCACTTTTGGATATATTCTTATAATGATAACATATCTCATTTCAGCAGTCATGTCATTAACTGTGTTCGGAGCGGATAATCTTTCGGCTTCATTTATATCAGTCAGCGATGGTGTTGCAAAAGAAATTCCGGGATTCCTTTATGTATTCAAGAATTATATGCTGGGCAGTGTTGAAATTGTTGTAATGTCAAGTCTTGCTTTTGCAATTTCTTCAGTTGCAAGAAGCTCTGCATTGGCGATCGGCGTTAGCGTTATGGCGTATTTCGGAGGAAATACAGTAATGCTTATCTTGAGCCAGTTAAACATCAGCTGGGCAAGATACTTGATTTGGGCAAATGTTGATTTAAGCGGTATTATGGAAGGCTCAGGAATGTTTATGGGACAGACTCTTACTTCAGCGCTTGCTGTAATTGCAGTTCATATGGTGATATTCTTAATGATTGCATGGGACGGATTTACAAGAAGAGAAGTATAAATAATAATAAATTTGCAAAATATACAGGAAGTCTTAAATGAAAAACAAATATATGAAACTACTATCAGTGTTCATCATTATATTTTGTGTGGGAATCATGATAGTATTAGTGAAAGCTTATTTTGACGGAGAATTTGATTCAGTAGAGACATTACAAGCATATATTAAAAGATTTGGTTTATTCGGACCTGTTGTGCTGACTGTTATTCAAGCGGCACAGGTAGTAGTTCCTATACTGCCGGGCTTTTTAGGCTGTTCGGCAGGAGCGGTAATGTTCGGCTGCTGGGGAGGGTTCATCTGTAATTATATTGGCATAAGTATTGGATCTGTTGCTGCATTTTTTCTTGCAAGAAAATTCGGAATGCGTTTGGTGGGCAGTATTTTTCCGGAAAGTAAGTTTGAAAAATGGTCGGCACGGGCAGGGAACAGTAAATCTTTTACAGCATTTCTGTTTGCCGCAATGGTACTTCCTCTTTTTCCCGATGATTTCTTCTGTTATTTTACGGGATTAACTCAAATGAAAGTACGAAAATTTATTTGGATTATTATTTTAGGAAAACCCTGGTGTATTCTTGCTTACAGTATTGCTTTTTCATTTTTAAAATAGAAAAAATCAAATTGTGTAGAAAAAAATTAATATATAAAAAAAGTCTGCGGAACAGAT
>UMBV01039829.1_pt1 | contig 24254 bp, 20 predicted proteins | sample 1964061 | NCBI WGS metagenome assembly UMBV01 (sample SAMEA4835951, study PRJEB28245) | human gut metagenome | biome: gut microbiome; material: fecal sample | place: Denmark | collected 2008
TTCATCAATGGCAAGTGTGTTTAATGCACAATCTGATCCGGATGTGGTTCTCAAATTCTTTTCTGCTTCTCTTTTTTGTATCTCCGCTATTCTTTGATCTGCTATAACCGATACTCTAACTGCTGAATACAGTTCAAAATAAAAAGTAGGACTATATCAGCCACAACCCCTTGATTTTACTGGGTTTCATCTAACTTGGTCCTATTATAACTCAAACACCCGTCTCCCATTTGGAAACCGTTTTATCGCTTACGCCAAGCCGGTCCGCCAGCTGTGCCTGTGTCATATTGCTTTTTGGGCGCAGTTCCTTAATGACTGCTCCTGTTACATATTGATTCATATTTTTGCACCTCCATGTTCCCATTATAAGGCAGGTGGATGGAAAAGGCTACCTACGGAGAGTAGAGACATATTCTTCCAATGTAAGCCCCCGGCTCATAATCTCCTTTGCGGCTTCTTTTCCTTTGGGGTAACACAAAACAAATCCGTACTCTGCACAATGTTTGCGAAGCCAAATATTTTCCAGTATTGTTTCCTGAGTGAGATCCAGTCTTTGATTGGCACGGAGGATATTTACTAAGTAGAGCAACTTGTATTTATCAATATTTACGCATTTTCAGCTTGACGAACTTCACGGATTCAGTTTTTTTCTCAACGGTTACATTATAAGTCTTTTCTTTTTCTCCACAAACCTTAACAATGTAATTTCCCTTTTCATCTTTAAAAACCACAGCATTATTTAAAATTTGGCGAGATAAAATTATCCTCTCTTTCAATGTAGCGTTAGTTTTCTCACACATCAAAAATTGATCATCAATCACATATTCAATCTTATAATTTTCCTCTTCATTTATGATTATAATTATGTTTTTCTTATTACAGTACCTATCAATCACTAACCAAATAAATGAGCCTAAAGCAATACCAATTACAATAATTAACCTCACATTGTTTAGCCACTCATCTTTATTATACAAAAACACCCCTACTGTTATCAGCCATGTCGTCGCACTTATAATCACAATTCCTTGTGCTAATTCACACAAAATCCTTTTTCCCGGAAGCATCAACTTTCTTTGAAAAAAAATTGTATTAGCATACTTAATTATTGTACCAATAGCTGTAATAATTGTTATACAAAATGTTATATTTTCTAATATATCTTTCATCTTCATAACCTCACATATATTCATTTTTACTCCACTCCTAATGCCTTATAGACTGCTTCTTCCGGAGAAGAATAGAATATCAAACTGAACGCTCCCACCAAATCAGACGGAACAGTACCTAAATCTGCTGCCGATGTGATTGGAAGAAGAACTTTCTTTGCTCCACTATCAAGGCACACCTGCAATGTACTTGCCAATTCTTCCACCTTAATAAGTGTTCCACCGATACTTATCTCTCCAAGTACTGCAAGACTACTGATTGGAGGCTTACTGAGTGCAGCTGATGAAATTGCAATCAGTGTAGGAAGTGCAAGATTTCCTGTCATTCCAAGTCCCTGCATATCCTGATAATTGATGATGTAATCCTTGGTTGTTGTACTTATTGAGCCCGATATTGCATTGCCGTTTGCCTTCAGATAATTAAATGCTGTATTGGTAGCTTCTTTCGGCTCTTTTCCGGAACCAATACCTGTACAAGTCAGCTTTCCATTTCCCGGCATCATCTGCGTTTCAAGACGATAACAGCCTATCATTCCAGTCTTTGACTTTGATACTGTATATAAGCATCCCGGCTTACCTATACCTTCAGGAATCATCTTTCCACCGCCCTGCTCCGGTACGGATACAAAATGCTCATCAAAACTGTCATTATCTATGTATGAGAAATTCACATCATAGAACTCCATTCCACCAATCTTCTTAAGCTGCTCTTTTACACGCCTACGAAGTTCAAGTGAAATATCCATAATCTCTGCAACTTCTTCCTTGCTGACTTCTCCATCCGGATAAATCAGTTTGATAAATCCGGAAATCAACTTACGAACAGCAATTGCATCTCTCTGATTTAAGTTATTTCCTAATTTGAAATACTTTTCTGCTATATTGCTGTAATTATCCTTACGAAGCTCACGCATAAACTCTGACAGATAATCTGTGATAAATCCATAATCATTTGTAAATGAGTCCGGTCTGTACTTAGGAATCTCCCATCCCGGTATATATGCATGGAAACGATCAAGAAAAGCGGTATCCGTACCCATTTCAGGAGGAAATGGATCAAACAGGCTTGATGTCTTCTGCAATGTCTCAACGCTCTGATTGATATTCCCTACAAAAACCATAGATGCCTTTGCCTGTATCTCAGCTTTACCACGGGAAAATGCGCCGGATGCCATGTATCCTTTCATTATCTGGATACCATCTTTGTCCTTAAACTTGATACCGGCAACCTCATCAAAGGCTACAACGTCCCACATTCCGACAAGACCTACTGTATTGTTAGACATGTTATAAAACAGATTTGCAACAGTTGTCTGTCCACCGGCTACAAGGATACTGTTTGGAGAAATCTGCTCATATATGTAGGATTTACCTGTAGAACGAGGTCCCAATTCACACATATTGAAATTATTCTCAACAAGCGGAATCATACGGGAAACCAACAGCCATTTCGCTCTGTCAGAAAGCTTGTCCGGCTCCATTCCAGTAGAGCGAAGCAGAACATCCATCCACTCTTCCTTAGTAAATGCTTTACGACCATTCTTTACCTCATCCATATCGACATGCGGCATCTGAATCGGTGTCAGCTTTCTGATATGGATAGGCTGTGTATTCTTCTTATCTTCCTCGATAAACTCATAATCAAGCTGAAGAATACACCAGATACCGCCACAAAGCAGGCGGTCATAATCCTTTACATAGTTAGCGCTAATTGGAATATTCTTAATGCCGAGGTTAGAGAATGTTGCCTCGTACCGATCTTCCCTTGTATTAAGGACTACTGTAATCCTGTCAATAACTGTATAACTTCCTCTCTCTCGAAGAAGCGACAATATCTTCTGTGCTTCATCCGGGCGGACATAGTTATCACGCAGAATACGTTTCACATTGTCTACTCCCTCGTCAATAATCTCCTGATCATCGGAATTACAATACTGTCCAAGAAGATATTCCAGTACATATACCGGAACATTTGCGCCCTCTCGGATTGACTTTGTTAAATCCTTACGAACAATGCGACCATCATAATATTGACGGAGTTTCTGCTTTATAATTTCTCGTCTATCATCTGTCTCTGATATATTGGTTAATTCATTTTTTTCGTCCATCTAATTCACTCCTAATTTTTCACAACAAATATGTTTTATTTTTCTCGTGGTACAAAATAATTATATACATCTTCTACAGATAATCTTCCCCATACCAAGTCGTCCACACTAAAATCAAATATACCTTTAGGTTTTAATTGTGGAAATTTATCTATATCATAATTAAACTTTATCACGGCAAATAAATACCTTGACAGTTCCCATATGTTAAAATGGCAATCATACGCAGCTAACACAGGAATAATGTCTGTATCGTTAGTATCAAGCGTAATCTTGCCGGGTTGATCTGTTTTCAATTTTTTAAGCATATTTGTCACTTTTTCAATATTATTATTCATTTGTTCGCTAATTTTCTTAAGCATATTAATATTTGCCATCATTTCCTGTAATGCCTTTTGAATATTTCCAGTTTCATAATCATCATAATTTGAATTATAACTTAGAAATACTCCTGATTTGATTGCACCTTCTATCATCTCACAGCTCAATTGTTCCCCCTGCAAACAACCAATTGTGCCAAACATTGCCGCACCATTTGAATATTTTGTTTCTACAGAAAAACTGCCTCCCATCTGCTTAGGCACCGCTTCTCTAAACATATAAGCAGTAGAAAAATAAGGCATAAGTTTTCCATCTTTCACATCTTTATAGCATAACAAAGTAATGTTACGAGCCACTTCTTGTAACACAATTTCTCCCCATCTTATATATGAAAGGTTAGTTCTTATATGTAACTCTGCTTTTAAAACCGTAATAATATCCTCAAATGTAGAAAATGTGTTTATCCAATTATACTTAGGACGCATTTGATCTGATTTAACAGCTTTAATCATCTCGTCTACCTTACCAACCTCATTTATAAAACCAATAATAAACTCGGCATCATTAACAAACTTACTACTATGATTCACTATTTCTTCTACTTGTATTTCTTTATCAGTAACATATTCGTCTGTTAAGAATTTAGCTAATGCTTTTCTATCTTCTTTTATTGTCCATATATCTTTTCTCACAAAAACGAACAATTTCTTGAGCTTTCCTTCATTAGCTAGTTGATTAGCAATTTGGTATTCTTTTTCCGTAATACTAATCTTAGGTTCCTTTGAAAATAATCCCCCAACTCTTGACCCAATTAATAAAATGTAATAGTCACATTCCTCTATTGCTTTAAAACAGGCATCATATGAATTTTCACTGGAATCTTTTACAAAATCATTAAATTCGGACGTCCTTACTCCAAAACCCATCTCTTCCAGCCAATACTTCAAAGCTGATCTTAAATCAGCAAAATCATATATTGTTGAACTTACAAAAACATTTGGTTTGTCCATATAATCACCTTTTTCCTTTACATTAAAATCCAAAATCATCCACAAACGCAATATCAATCATAAACTCATACTGCTGCAAAATATTCTTCTCATCATTTGCATCCGCCAACACAAGATAATACTTGTCTCCATACTTGTATTCTCTTGACTTCAAAGTAAACTTCTCATGGAAAGTTCTCTTCTCCGGTGTATCTTCCCTGCTATTAGCAATCATAGGCACATCAAATGAAATCTTTTCTCCATCTTCCGTAGTAAAGTAAGCCACGATACTTCTTGCTTTCATGGTATCTGTTACTTTCTCTGTCTGAATGAAATCAAAATATGTGATAAGATTTGTTACCTTACGTGTAACAGATGTAAGGACAACATCCACATAATCATATGCCACACCTCTGGTGTTTGTTGTCAGTTCAATGACCGGAACTATCATCTCCTGCAGAGACGTACCGCCATGCACATAGTTCTGTCCACCTCCGGCAACCTTAAATATATCTGCTCCTACCGGAGTATCTACATAGTGTTTACCCAGGTATGCCATTGTTCTTGCCATGATTCCCTGCTCATTTACTGCATCTTCCGTAATCAGGAATCTCTTGTTTGTATAAAGGCATTTATCCTTTGGATAAGTTACCTTGTCAAACTCCTGTAATCTGTCTCTCTTATATAAGAAGCCATGATCCGCAGTTATGAAAAATTTTGCCGCCGATACATCGCCAATTAACTGTTTTATTATGTCATAAATCTCTGAAATTGCCTCTTTGCATGCATTAAACACTTCATTTTCGCTAGCTGGTTTGTCCCCTCTAGCATCAACCTGATTATGATACACATATACAATATTTCTATTTTGAAGCAATTCTTTGGTTCTGTCTCTCTTTCTAAATATCTCATCGAATGAAACCGCAGTATTTCTTTCATTATAAGATTTCAGAATCTTATCTCTCTGCTCCATACTTGCACATGCCTGTCCGTCAACAGACACATTCAAGTTGCCATCCACCTGCATCTCTTTGTGTGGAAGCAGACTTGCCATTCCAACAGATGTAACAGAAGGCAGGCAGCTAAGCATACACTCCATCTTCGGTGTACACTTCTCATCCAATTCCAATCTACCGAAAAGTTCCTTTGCACACTCATACCGGAAAGCATCTGAAATAATAACAATGACTCTCTGCTTTCCATCGTAGCCTCGAAGATAATGCTTATAGAAATCTTCCTGCTTCGGCAGATCTGTAGCATTCATTTCCTCATTTGTGAAATTCTCATTCCACTTCGGTGTTATCTTCTGCAAATATGTATTCGCATAAATATTCTCTACTCTCTGTCTTACATCAGAGAATTTGCTGTTATCCTCAATCTGGTCATATGCATAATAAAACCATCTATAATATGAATCTATCAAATACGACTCTTTCTGATAATTTGCAACTAATGTCTTAATATCACTTGAAAACTCCATAAGTGATACCGACTTCATCATCATATATGCATACTTGATAGTCGTATATTCATTCTTGAATCTTTCGCTATAATGATATGCCTTAGACATTCTCTGGTCAGCTACCTGAGCAATATTAAGTCCATCAATCTGTGCATCTAAAATCTCATCATTTAACTGTTCCAATGCCCAGTCAATAATGATGTCATCTAACCCGGCAAACGCATCACAAGCAAATATATCAGATAACTGGAGAGAACTGTCTTTTTTCTCTACATCTTTCTTTAATCCAGCCTGTATTCTTGTCATAAAACGCAATGACTTATCTATTCTTTCTACCAGTTTGTCATAGGCATCCTGATAATTCACATTGTCCATGATATTACGGATAAAGACCACTACATCATTACGTTTCTTAAGAATATAAGACCTCATTGCTTCCGGAACAGTAGCCTTTAATGTAGATGATGCATAAGTCAATATCATACAAGCAGACAAATCATCCATGTTCGGCTTTTCTGATTTATATCCAAAGAATTTTTCGCAAAGTTCCCAGAACTTGCAGGTCAATCCATTATCAGCCAATGCCTTAAAATACTTCTCATTGTCACCGAGCATCATCTGTTTAACTACTTCCTCAAAATTTGGAGTCTTCACATCTGTGAGTACAGCAATCAAACCAATATCAATTGTCTGGGCATTATAATTGTCAATTCCAAGTTCCTTGAACTTCTCAATACGATGTTTATTTTTCCAGAAATTAGTATACTGTGATAAATGCTCCTTAAAGCGATTATCTATACCAATCTCCTGCGACATCTGTGACACCCGGTCCGTATAATACGGTGTAGAATAATAATAGATATCGGCAAGCGGATTCTCGCTGTCACTTGGTCTTGCAAATGGAGCATACACCAGATATTTTCCCTCCGGATCCGATTCATTTAACAGCCACTTAGAATACAGCCAGTTCTCTCCGTCTAAAACGTGCAACTTGGCTGTGTCTAATTGTATTTCTGATACTTCTTCTGCATAATCTCCCTTGTCATCAAACCAGAAGATAATACGAACATCCGCCTTTGCAAATTCAGTATTTAATTGTTCTTGTATATTTTGTAAGTCCATCTTTTCACCTTCTACATGAATTTGTGCAGGCCGTCTGCACAATTTGTCATTTTTTCAATTTGCCCTCAAGCCAGGAAATAATAATCCCACAATATGGTGTTAAATTCCTCTCCTGAACCAAGCTCGTATATGTACGCTCTAATTCATGCACATAGGCATCCTGTGACTTACCTGCACATTTCTGCACGATTCTCTTCTGGGCTTCCGATAATACTTTTTTTCGTGTCTGTGGAAGAGAAAGAGCTTGACAATTTAAGTTCAAGGTATCTGTCACATCTTTGTTTATTTCCGCATCCTCTGAATAAATACTTCCATCTGCTTTATACTTTATTTTTCTGACCGACACCTCATCAAATGGATTTATGGTAAGTTCTTTGTTTTTTCTATGCGCATCACAGGTCATATCCTCATCTTTTACACCTTTTACTAAACTATTACCATAGCAAACACCCAGCATCCATCTAAAATCCAGCGTTGCCTTTTTATCATGTACTACCTCATCCTTCGGATGTCTCGGTCGACAATGTTCTATTCTTACAACACTCGGGCTGTCTATTCTCCTCATACAATATGCGCAAAGATGCTTTTGTTCATTCCACATCTGCTCTCTAACATCCGCACGCACACTTGATGGCATGTCCTCATAATCCGCATCCGGATTTTTTTTACGGAATTCCAAAAGGCTATTAGGTTCTTTTCCTCTTTTTACAACAATCATACTCTATTCCCCCAATATCATCTCCAGATCCAGAGAAGTTCTCGCAGCCGCAACATCCGGATCCGTTGCCCCAACAATGTTTTCGATTTCTTTTAACACCTTGTCTGCCTCTTGATACTTCTTTTCATCCATATATGCATAGAATAAATCCATACGCTGTTTTACAGCAACCGGTCTGTCAGATACCTGCATAACCTCTCTTAAAATGGAGTTAGCATCCCTTCCATAAGTCTGTGCTACAGGCATATAGATTTTGCCATTATCCAGAATACGAATCTGCTCTTTGGGCACAGAATTAATTACTGCCGGTGCATGAGAGCTGACAATAAACTGGATCTTAGGAAAAATCACATTAAGGTCATTTAAAATGCTCTGCTGCCACTTAGGATGCAAATGTAAATCTATTTCGTCAATCAAAACAATTCCCGGTGTCTCACTCAATACTTTATCACCTAGAGTTGGGTTTAAAACAGCCATACGATAAGCAATATCTCCAATCATACTAAGTGTATTCTTGTATCCATCACTCATTTCATCCATCGCAAATTTTTGTGCACCACCGTCATCCGTTTCAAATTCCAACATTAATCTATGCGTATCAAGATCAAAGAAAATACTGGCATTTTTTGATCCACTGATTCTCTCATAACTTTTACATATAGCTTTTTCAACCGTCTTCAAAAGCAATGGTCTTTCTATCATTCCTGTTTTCTGTTGCTCTTGAAGACTTTTCATCGTCTGGATCTGAAACCAGTTGAGCATCAATTTCTCGTTTGATTCTGCTGCCATACAATCTACATATCCAACCTGCCTCTTAAATTCTGTTAATGACTGTAGATTTCTCTTTTCCTTCTTCTGTGCATATAACCGTCCGGTTCCATAATATGAAATGAGTGGAAGAATTAACGATTTATCTCCCTTCATAATTCTATTTTGTGCTTTCTTCGCAATGCCCGTTATCTGGCTTGCATCCTTTATCGTTGTCTTGCCGTTCTCAGAATTCAACGACCGGAGCCACTGCTTATCCTGCTCACCCAGGCAGTCTCCTTCACTTTCAATACTGACCGGGAATTGATGCTGAGGATCAATCGTTCCATTTAAATCATGAAACTCATACCTTGCATCATCTTTTAATATACTGCGGCTTACTGCTCCATCAATTCCTAACAAAAAAGAACTGATTGAAACAGCCACAGCATCCAATAACGCTGTCTTTCCGGCTCCGTTTTTACCTACAATCAAAGTTATATGTTTGTCAAGATCAACGCTTACTTTTTCAAAGCATCTGAAATTTTTAATCTTAATATTATTTAATCTCACTGTTCACACCTCCTGGGTTAATTATATTATATCTTTGCCAACAAGTCCATCTTTTCACCCTGTGCTATTAAGAGTCCGATAAAGGATCACTACCGGTCACTTATCGAACACTTTGTATCCGATATTCCCCAAAAGTGTCCGATAGTGTTCGATAAATAGCAATGCAACTCCTAAATCACATATTTAGTTGCCGGTCCATTCCCAATCTTCGTAATCAATCCTTTTTCTATCATCTTATCAAGCAATTTTCTTGCTCCTGTCTTTGACTTATAACCACCTATATCAGCAGCTTTTTGAGAAGAAATACTTCCATTCTGCCTGATATACTCAAGTATTTTATCTTCTTTCGACACAGCAGCTGCTTTTGCTTGATTTGTATTTTCATTTCTGATATCCGCAGCTCCCGGAATATATACCACTTGTCCGACTTCAAGCTTTAATGTTACTCTGTCATTACGCTCTGAGAAATCAAATTCCGGTTTCTTCCAATTTTGTTCAGCCCATGCTGTCATAATCTTATCAACACCACTTCCGGCACGCTCACCGACATTTACAAAACCAAACATCTTTAAAATATTTGGATTTCGTGGATCACTATTACCACCTGCATAAAATTCCTCTTTTGTTACCCTGATAGTACCGGGATTGGAAATACTAAGCTCCTTGCCCTTCTTTACAACAAGAATTCCTCGTCTGCCATAATAATTTGCATGTGCCAGCGCATTTGCCAATGCTTCTTCCAATGCATCATGCACATCCACTCTATCTACACGATATCCATTTCGTCTATTTGCAAATGGAACTGCTACATCATCGTCCATTCTGGTACGCACCTTGCAGAAAAAATCATATATATTACCGCTCCAATCCCCTTCATTAGAATGTGTCCGGAATAACCAGCGCACCACTTTATCATCGCATTCCTCACGATAATCAAGAAAATAATTGGGGAAAATCTCAGTAATATGATAAGCCTCTCCAAAGAATAAAAGTCCTGCTATCGTTGGAGATAATGTACCAGCTTTATTCTTCGCTGCTGCCCTTAGCTTCATAAGGAACTCATCATTTTCCAATGCATTCCACGGATGTCCACTATGGAGCTGTTCAAAAATGATTCTATAGCCTTTTATCGTATCCTGATTCAACACGTCCAATCCAAACTCATCCAACACTTCCACATCTCCAGATATATCTCTCTGGTCTGCGAACATTGCCCGGACTGCCTCTTCGGTACAAAGAAAGTCACCTTCATAATCTCTTTTATAGGTACCTTTCATCGGATCTGTTCCGATGTATACCGGTTTATCATGCCTGTCTGCCGCGGGAACATCAATTCTTAATATTCTCTTTTCTCCTACTGTCACTGGTCTGACATGATGATTCAGTAAAATGTTCTTTGACACCTTATTTCTATCATTCAATGTGCTCCAGAAATCCTTCTGATATTTCACAATCTGCTTGTCAGTCAGTCCTTCAACTGTAAAAGAATCTCTGTGTTCCTTAATTCCAAGCAGAATCGCACCACCATTTGTATTTGCAAAAGAAGAGTAAGTCTCCCATATGCTCTCAGGAAGTCCACCGGTTGCCAGCTTACATTCTCGCTCATGATTTTCTTTTATACTTAATTTCTCTAAAACATTTTCTTTCAATCACCAAACCTCCTAACCAAATAGTATTAATATTAACAGACAACATAATCATCCGAGTCTATCTTTGATGTATTTCATCATAATTGCTGTCATATTAACAATCATTTCTACATCCTCTACATCTAATGTATCATGATGTTTCACATTATCATTTTGATATTTTGTATAATGTGTCAGCATTGTTGTTATAAAGGAAATTGCCTGTGGTAAAACGCCCTTGTTTTTCAATGCAGCTCCAACCGGTTGTATCTGGTTTTCAAGTGTTTTAGTCGTCCCCATAATATTTCTAATTAAAGATTCTATAGAAAGACGCATATCATCTATGGCATTACGAGCATACTGTTTCTCAGATATCTTCTTTAAAGCTGCTCTATATGCTTTTGCTGCATCTGGATATTCATCAATCCACTCAAGAATCTCCTGCACATATGGTTCAGATACGACCCCGTCAATCTTTATAAACTTTCCTGCCAAAAACAAATAACCTACATCAAATCGTTTTAAATAATCATTTATTTTAGCCTCATACCTATCTTTTTTATCATCCAAAATAACATGATTATATGTTAACTCTATAAACGCAACTATGTCATCCCAATCAGAATCATTATACATAGCAATATTAAACGGAATTTCATCACCATAATATTCTCTATATAAATACGTCCAATCCACATTTAATCCATATTTCTCGTCTATATTATCACTAGCTACCAAATCATAATCAAATTTATCACTCTGGATCCAACCCGAATATGCCCTCCAAAATTTCAAAACATTTTCTCTAAAATTATTATTCGGATCTCCAAACAATTTAACACTAACCATATACCAAAACCTTTCCTCTATATCTTTGCCAACAAATCCACTTTCAATGCTTTTTTACCTTCCCGTGCTACTTCCACACCCTGGAATTTCGCATAGTTGACCTTGACGCCATCGTCCAAATCAATCTCAACCCTCTGGTTTGCCACATGTGCAATTGCCTGATCGTATGTCTGCATCTCAGCCAACTGCTTTGTATACTTCGATACTGCTTTCATTGCCTTGGACTTCTCGGATGCAACGCTTGTATTCTCAATCGTGTACTCTGCACTCTTCATCGCCGTTTCCACATAGTTCTGTGCCCGATGAAGATAATCCGTCCGCACCCTTCCTACCGTATCTGCATCATAGCGGTGCATATAGATCAGAGCCTTGAAGCCATTCTGTTTACCACTGTCAAACAGCCAGTAAATCGGTCGCTTCTGATATACCTTCAAATGATCCTTATAAAAATCCTTGATAAAGTAATTGCGAATCACTTCCCGAGAAGAATTTCCTTTGTTGCCAAGTGCCTGTGCAATAAAATCAAGATTTTCTTCCAGTGTATCTTTCCCATACACCGTTTCCACAAACTCCACAAATCTTTCAACAATATCATCGGAGAAATATTCCTCATCCGTAATTGGGATAATGTTGTCCTCATCCGGCATAAAGTAAGTATTCTGATAAAATTCAAGAGTTTCTGGTTTTCCATCAGCACGCCATGCAGCATCTTCGTACTTGTTATAATCCCATTCTCCTCCAGCATACATTAATCCATCTTCATAAATGGAATAACGACCAAACATACAACCAACTGCATAAGAGATGAAACTACGGATATCTCTTCTTAAATCAGCCTTTCGTACCGTAACATCTTTATCCTCTACCTCTGGAGTTAATTCATCCTGTAACCCATAAATATCAATAAAGATGCGATTGAGTTCCTCTTCATTGGCTTTCAGTTGAGCAAAACGATTACCACATAACTCTTGCCAATCATCAAAACATACTGCAATGGATAATCTTTGTGGTAAATTATCTGTATCGTTTTTCATTTCATCTGTATCCCAGACACCTCGAATACGAGGAATTAACGGATGACATTTGAAATCCCATGAGATTTCAAATGAATTCCAATCATGTCTCGATAATTCTTCATTTTCAACAACGCTACTGTTTATAACTTCTTTATAATCATTGTCCACAATTATAGGAAGTTTTGCTATATCTCCTAACTCATAATTTAATGTTGGCGATAAAGCGTTTAATATATATTGTGCAACACAACTATTCAAAAAAGCCAATATATAATAACGAATATCTTCAGATACACTTATAGTCATTCCCGCTTCTGAAGATATGTGACCTTGTTCCTTGAATCTGAAGGCAATTTTAGATGATGATATCTTCGTCCATGTAATAATAGGTGCAAAATAAAATTCACTTCCCTGTGGTCTAGATCGAAGTTTTCCATTAACATCTTTAAAATTTTTAATTTCAAACCCATTATTCTCCCAATTAACTACATAATCATTATTTCCATACCATTTTCTATATTCGCCTCCCTTATTATAGGGAACCCATTTCTTATGTTTTTCTTTTACATCATTTCCACTTGATGCTTTACAAATCAATTTTTCATTATCAATCTCAAACCATATGCGGGTAAACTTTTCTGTTGCCCCAGTAATCAACCCTTGAGCAATTTTACCAATTCCGCCTAGATTTTTATTATCAAACAGTACAAGTACTCTTTTACTAAACCAATATGCCACAGGACTTCCCGGAATTTTTCCAAAATTATCTTGAACCGCTTCATACTGATTGTCACCTGCAAGGAACATTTCTTCTTTTCCTTTTTGAGTAGTTGGTTCAATCAAGCGACAAAATACTCCTTTGTATCCATTCTCTCTGCTTTTTCGCATCACAAAACCGGTGGTCTGTACTACTTCGCCACCAATTTCTTCGAAAGCTCTCGCCCCCAAATGTGCCATATTTACAGTATCAAGCCTTGATAATTTACTTCTCAGTTTTTCAAAACTTGATAAAAACATCCATGCATGCTGCGTGATCATCGCCTGATATCCATTCTTTTTCGCCATCAGTCCACACTTCTCAATAAACACAGCAAACAAATCACTCTTGCTATCTGGATAATATTTTTTTATATACTTAGATAAATCTCCACCCATCCCGGATGCCCCCATATACGGCGGATTCGTTACCACGGCATCATACTTTTGTCCCAGATTCTTTGCAACTTTAATAAGCAGTCTCAGACTTTTCTGCGTCTCATCACTTTTATTACTATCAAATGCTATCTGCCCTTGAATATCTGATGGGCTATTAAACTGTCCCTCCATATCCAAATCTTCCACATATTCCTGCAACAACTTCCAGTCACATTCTTCTACATTCAGGATAGAACCATACTCTCTTCCATCCTTGAAGGTATCTAACAGATATTCCATCTGCTCTTTTGCAGTTTCTCTCCGTTTGGCTTCCATAGACTGTCCAAAGAGCGACAGATGACTTCTGGAGATATCATTGCTTTCTGCAATCGCATATACCTTTGGCATCGGCTTCACATCATCTCTGCCACGGAAGAACCGTCTATTATATCCTCTTCCTTTCATCATGACAGCAAAATAAGCAAGCTGGTAAGCTCGCTGATCGATGTCTAATCCATGAATATTATGTTCTACAATTTCAAAGGCTGCGTCTCTCTCACTGTATCCGGTACTGGTATAGATATCCATCAGTACATCAAACATAGCGATCAGGATATGTCCGCTTCCCATGCAAGGATCAATACAGAGAATTTCCGTCGGTTTCAGATCTTTATAATTACTGCGTATCTCTGCCAGTTTCACATCAACAGACTCCTCCTGCTTTGCTTCCGGCAGATAATATTTCCAACCAAATTTCTCGGCGGTTTCTTTTTCATTGACCGATGGATCCAGTGCACGCAGATGATCGATCCAGATTCTTCCGACAGAATTTTCCACCATATAACGGACGATCCAGTCTGGGGTAAAAAGCTGGGTAGCCGCAGGGATTCTCTCTTTGGTGATCTTAATATTCTTCTTTAACTTGGCAAAGGTATCATCCTTTAACTCTGTATTGTAATACTGATACAGCCATCCGATGATCTCCACCTGTCCGGTTACTTCTCCCTGTTCATTGACTGATGTCACATTGAAGTCCGCCTCCGGAATGCCATCCTCCTGATTGACCAGCATGTAGATCACATCATCCTTATTCGCATAGGAGATATCAAGCAGTAATTCCGTATAATCCTGTGTTTCTTCAAAAAGCTCCGGCAGGATCTCATGAAGAGCATTGCACTGCTTGATAAACAGTTTCTGAAACAATTCATCACTGGCAGCGATCGTTCCCTTCATCTTCAGATCATAGATCTTCTCTTTTTCCTCCTCCGTAAAAGGAAGATCCACATCCGGTGCCATTGTCACAAGATCTGGCTCGTTCTTTCCATCTTTTTCCGAGGAAAGCACGCGCACGCGGCTCGGAAGATAATCATTGACTTCCATAAAACGGATTGCGCAAATACGGTTAAACCAGGTATATGCCACCTCTTCTACCACCGTATCAAAACCACGCTCCGCAATCTTATCTACCAGTTTCTTACGAAGCTCACACTGTGATTTATTCAAGGTTACTTCTGTTCCGGCTGCCGTCTGATATACCTTAAAGTCCGGTCCTGTTGTAACCGGACCACTGCATTCTTCCGGAGTAATACCAAGCATTGCTGCCTTATCCGTCACAGAATTTCTTAACTTGTTTCTTGCCTCTATGGCAAACCGCTTTATCGCCGCCTTATTCATATGCTACTCTCCATTTCTACGCAGGTCTATGTCGTTAACTTAATGTAATTATCGTATCATCTTCCAATTCTTCCATCAGCTTTACCTTCATTTCAGTAAGGAACCGGTCAATATCCTGTTCATTCTCCAAAGAATAGGTTCTTGCTCCTGCCACACTGCTGATGGACACATTTTTTCGCTTCTTTTTCGGTGCTGCAGGCGGTTTTGGAATCGGTGTTTCACCGGTTCCACCTTCTGCTCCAGGATCTTTTTCCGGATGCTCCTCACCTCTTGGCTCTGTCGGTTGATGACTCCGTTCGTAATCCTCTATCTCATCCAGCAGACGAAGTTTTAATGTATCACTTTCCAGCTTGATATTTTTCACCGCAGCAATCTCATTGGATGATTTTAACTTCTCTATCAATTCCTCAAAGTTTCGATTCACCTTATTTTTGAATTGATCCGCAAACACCTTATCTGCCAATACATCCCGTACGATCTTAAAATCAGCCTCTACAATCGGCTGCATTTCTTCTGCCTCTTCTTCCAGCAATTTAGCATAAACATCCATAAACTGTTGATTTAAGTCTGGCAGGTTTTGTATCTGGTTATACGGATTTCTGCTCTTGACAATCTCTGTCATCTTGGCAACAACATCCAATACCTTCTGATCTCTGACATAGGTTTTGCTCTTGTCAAAAATTCCAAGATACTTCTGTGTCTTTTCAAAGATCTTTTTCTGTTCGCCCTTAAAGAAATCAAATACCGGTGTGGTATCCTCTGCATCATCTAGCAGATCATCCCGCATTTCATCCACAGTCTTAAAAAACTCGACAGAATCTGTAATATTCATAACCACTTCCAGATTCTTCTTTGCTTTTTCCATCAGTGACTTCGACGGAAGATGCGGATTAATACGGTATTCTACCATAATATCATCAAAAAACTGCTTTTTATTCTTCGCAAAGTTCTTAAATGCTTTCATAAGTACATCATCATCTTCGCTGGATACACTGCCCCCAAAGTAATCCTTGATCACTTCTTTTGCCGAACGGATCTGACGATCTGTTGCACGCACACGGATATCTATCAACAACTTCTCCACATACTCCCGCTTCGTGATGTACTTTACCAATTCTTCATGGCTGTTTGACAGCAGTGACAGCGTCTGACTGTTAAGTACCATAGAGATTCGTCCTTGCTTAAACAGCATTGCTGCCAGCCACTGCACATCCTTCGGATCAAAACCGTATGGTACTGCTGCAAACTTATCTGTTAAGGCTTTCAGCGAAGTCTTGATGTGTCTCTGATTATTAAGGTCAATCACATTCAATACTTCCTCCAAAGCCAGCTTATTCGGTGTCGTATCTTCTACGCCAAGTGCAATCTGACCGCCATCATCTCGAAGGACATGTGCAATATCCGAAAGTTCCGGTGCCGTCTCCATGTAGGTCAACTTGTTATACTGCGTCTCGACCAGCTTACGCATGGCTTCATCAATTCTGGAGGATGTCTCCTTTGCATTGATCACTGCCTTATCTCCATTGACATAAATATCTGCATTCTTTAATGCTTCCTCAATATAGATCTTGATACGATCTTTTTTCTCCAGTCGTTCATCTTCTTTGGCACGACGGATACTCTCAAAGCCATCCTGTGCACCGGAAGCATTTTTGTTCAAATATTTATAAATCTGAATACTTCCCCGGATCTCATCAAGGAATGTCGTATCATTCGGCAGTTTCATAATCACAGACTGCTCCGAAACAGACAGCAGCCGCAATGCTGCATCGGTATATTCACCGCCATATGGCGTGATTACGGTAAGCCCGATACCATTGGACTGATTTCCCTTATAAAAACGATCATCCACCTTTTGATTAAACGGGAACATGTAACGATTGCTGTATCGGAATTTCTTCTCTTTGTAGATTTCCTCGAAAATCACCATAGAAACCTCACCGATAATCTCTCCCATTTCAACCGTTTCATTATTGATCGCATTGTTGATTTCCTGCTCTTCATTAGTTAAGAAGATATAGATCTCGCCATTCTTCTGTACCAATGTTTCACCAATCAGTCGTTTTAATGATTGCTCGACCTTTTTACGCACTTCCACTCTCTCGTCATAGATGCCGGAGATCATCAAAGTCGTAAGGTTGTCCACATTTGCTTTGATCTCTTTCACATATTTGATCATAAAAAGGACTTTCAACAGTTCCACGTCAAACGCATCCAGTTTACTATTATCCTCTGCGTCTGAAATTACCTGACTATGCTGATGATCAATGAATTTATGCAGCGTATCATAGAAATAGCTGAACGGTACCAATACGCCTTCTTCCTGATTCATTACACGCATTGCCGACTCCTGAAAAAGTGCCAGCATGGATCTGGACTGATCAGACAAATGCTTTCCGCTGGCTCCGTGAGTACGCACTGCTGTCAGCACCTGACCAAGCAGATTGAACTGATATGGTATGAACGGATAACACTCTGCAAAATCTGTTTTATCCGCATATAGCTTCTTATCTGCTGTATCTTTCGTAAAGGTGATCAGGTTCTTAATGATGGACTCATTTTTCTCATAAAGCAGGCGAAGCGTCTGTTTTGCAGTCTCATTCTTCTCTAAAATACGTCTACGGATAACCTCATCTACGTTCGATGCCGATAACGAAAGTCTGGTATCAAATCGTCCCTGAATCTTAGAAAAATCATTCCCCTTTGTCTTTGTGATTGAGTCAATATCCTCCTGGCTGGTCACGATAACCCATGCTTTTCCACGGCAGGCAGTTCCAAGATCTTCTACGATTGTCTGGAGGTTCAGCATAAGCTGTGTATCATCTGCGATATACTGACCAATCTCATCAACAAGGAAGATCACATGATGATTCGGTCCCTTCTTTGCACAGTATTCCTGCACCAAAGAGACAAACTTCTCAATGCTAAGATCATAATTACCTTTCGCATTCTTGCACCAGTTTCGTGCCGCCTCCTCACTCATAAAATCCATCTCGACAAGCGTCTTAACCACTTTATCCTGAATCACGGCAAATGCCTGTCTCTTCTTCTCCCATGGTGTTCCGGCAATCTGTTCAAACTTTTCTTTGAACTCCTCAAATCTGCCCTCACCATCCAACTGGCGTTCAAACTCAGCAAGATAAGGAATGGAACCGCAATATCCCTGCATCTCATTGAACACTTTCATAAAAACTTCCACGATAGCCTCCTTGCCGGAGCCTACCTTTGCAGAACCTTTAGAATCAATGTTAAACAACATAACATCGGATGAGATTGTGCCGGAATTAGTCATCTTTGCAATCAGCATCGGATCCTCAATTTTTTTCCCGTCCGTAAAGTATTCGATTGCCCGCTTTCCCTCTACAACACTGTTTTTTAACAGATATGACAAAATCTTCAAGAAGTGGGATTTACCGCTTCCGAAGAAACCTGAGATCCACACACCCATCTTATCTGTGTATCCGTTAATGCCATTTTCATAATTCTCAAAAAAGTCACGGAAATGTTTTAATAACTCTTTCGTGACAACATACTCATCCAATTCCTGATAAATATTTTCTTCATCCGATTGACCAACCTTGATAACTCCCTTAATATCACGGTCAATCTGTTTCTCAAACATCTTCTTAATCTGCATATTCATTCATGCCTTTCTCTACACAAGCCGGAATGCTCTATAGTAATTACGTGAATCCATCGTTCCAAACAGCTTCAGATCTTGTCCACTATACTCACCCGGATAAAACATTACCACCGGGACACTGTCCAGCACCTGATGCAGGTTATTAAGGATATTGTGACTTGCTATTATCGGATGACACTTACCAACTCCCGTAAGAAATACCACACTGTTCGTCAAGTCCTGTTCCACAATCTTGCTGATGATCAAATTTCTCTCGTCTGTCTCATCCAGTCCCAATGTTTCCACCAAACTGTCTGCCATATCAAAGAAACCATTCTCTCTCTCCAGATCAAAAAACGCTTCCAGATATCCTTCCTCTTCCAGTACCTGAATCATCAAGTGAAACAGATCAATCTCTATGATTCGAAACCCTAAGCTGCTCTCATTGATCCGGTTCTTCAGATACTGTATATGATTTCTCACATGAAGTTCTTCTCTCGGATCATAATCGAATATATAATATCCGACTTCATTTCCTAGTCCTTTATTACTACGAAAGCTCTGATCCGATATTTTCTTCTCGATCTGATTCAGCCTTTCATCCAATGATAACTTTGCCATCAGCGCACTCCCTTCACTGCATTCAGGTATGCTTCTAATCCATTTCTTTTCAATAATTCCTCTGTTCTATAGTCAATATGTATCTGTCGTATCGTCCGAGGCTTTGCACTGTTTTCCAGTATGCCTGCCTCATACAACATACGGCAAAAACATTGTTTTAACTTCTTTACTGCTATATCGGTCCAGCCGGCAACTACTTCACTCTGCATTGCCTTATCCGCAAAAAATACATTTAAGTCGCGGTCGGTAATCTCCGGCTCACCAATTCGAAGCTTTTCATCATACACTTCGTGCATAAATTCAAAAAACAGCCGACTATCCATAAGAATTGCGATTAAGTTTAATACTTTGGCAGTCTCTACGTCACAAGTGGTAAATGCTCGAAGCACTGCGTCCGGTAATGCAGATATTCTGCGGTAAGTACCATTCAATACTTCATATGCACGATATTCTGCTTTTACCTGATAGATATTTTCTTTCCAAGCTATTTTTCGGATATCCGCCTTGCTATACCCATCTAAGATATAGTTTGCTGTCTTTCTGGACTCCTGCAGCCAGAACAGCTTGGAGGTTAATCCTGCACTGTATTCCATGATCATTCACCCTCCTCATCTTTCACATAGTGAATATCATCCCCTGATCATTTACTGGTCACTTACCGGTCATCTCTATTCTTTCCTACTGGCAAAGTTTCTTCACGGTCGCATTGATCACTTTTCCGTCGGCTTTTCCTTTCAGATCCCCCATAACGGCTTTCATGATCTGTCCCATATTTTTTGTCGCTACGACATCAGCAAATTTTTCTGTGATGTAACTTTCCACTTCTTCTGCACTCATCATCTGCGGTGCAAATTCAGCGATGATATCATATCTTGCCTGATATTCTGCTTTCAGATCTTCGCGGCTGTCCGGACAGCTGTCAATCTGTTCTTTTACGGTCTTCATTTCCTTTAAGATCACGCGTCCTACGATCTCTTCGGAAATGTCATCGCGGCATCCTTCATCGATCGCTACTTTTTTCGCAGCGGATACTAAGGATGAAATCGCCTCTTTTCTCACTTTATCTTTTGCCTTCATTGCGGCAATCATCTGTTTTTGTAATTCTGCAAACTGCATGTTTCAAAACCTCCTATTTTTTCAATAATTTCCGTTCTCTTAAGAAACGGAAAAATTCCCGGTATGCTTTATCGTAGATCCACCATCCAACCTGTCCGACGGCAAGAAGGATCCATTTTTGCGCTGATCCGGTAAAAGCTGCCTCCCGGATCAATATGTTTTCAAAAAATAAAACGGTCGGGATATATATTATATTAAACAAAATCCAGTTATAAATCAACTGTCTGCGCATCTTTTTTTTCGGATCTTTGATTTTATTTGCCTTTTGGAAAACAAATTCACTGAAAATTATGTAAATGCCAAATCCCAGATAAACAAAAAAATTGAACTTATCCGGATTTAAAAAGGCATCTAACAGCGTGCAGATCACACACTGCATCAATCCGGCGGGCAGTCCATAACGAAAGATAGCATATCCCACAAGATATGCCGCCAATGCTGTTAAAAACAGCGTATTTACCGTCACAAAACTTCCTGCTGCCAGAAGCAGAACAGAAAGTGCGGATAACATTCCCACTCCTGCTATTCTTTTTGTCTGCTCTACATGCATGAACAAAGATCGCCTCCCATACATTCACACAACGTGTCGGCACACCAGAGATCACAACAGAGATTTCCGGTTCCACAGGAATCATATCCTCCGCCATAACTTCCATAACCACCGTAGCTTCCGCCACCGCCATAACCGCCGCCAAACGGACTTCCAAATGGGCTTCCTCCATAGAATCCACCGCCATTTTGCAGCTGCTGGTAATATTGACGGTACTGCATATTTCCCGGCTCCATATCCATCGCCTGTTTTGCCTGCTCGAGTGCCACATTGTTATTGCCAAGTCCCATATTTGCGATGGAACTATAATAATACCATGCCGCATTGTGATTCGATATTCCATTTAATACATTTAACGCCTCATTATAACGACGCGCCCGGATATAATTCATAGCGGCCATCATATGCTGCTCATCTTCACTGTAATTCTGTCTTCCCTGACCAGCACCAAATCCGCCAAATCCGCCAAAGTCTCCATAACTTCCTGTCGCTTTTCCGGAACGCTCATCCACGATCCGATTGTAGGCTTCCTGAACCTGTTTGAATTTTTCAGCCGCCGCATTTGCTTCTGCTTCCGATTTTCCCGCGTAAGAATCCGGATGATATTTACGGCTCAAGTCACGATATGCTTTTTTAATCTCACGGTCACTGGCATCTCTTGTTACACCTAAAATCTGATATGGGTCATTCATCCTTTTTGTCCTCCATCTTCTCTTCCTCTAACTGGATCTGTTTTTTCTGAAGTTCTATCTTTACACCTTCGTACAAAATATTCCGTAAGATCGTCACATCCTGTTCCAATGGCAATTTTTCAAATTCCACGATAGCTGCGCGCATCGTTCCTTCCAATATATCCAATACATTTTTTGGAAAATCCGTCCTTTCTTCCTGTTCAAAAAAAGGATTAAAACTTCCCTTTTTCCGATCTTTTTCAAGATCCATAAACGCATCCAGAAAATATATGTATTTTCCCAGGAAGAAGCCAAACCGGCGGAGCGTATTCTCAAAGGGATCTTTTTTATAGCAAAACAATTCTGCCATCAAGGTACCAAATGGCCGGCTGACAGCATCCGGCTCTGTTACCTGTTGTTTTTCAAGATTGGCTAATTCTTCCAATTGTGTCTGTATCACTTCTGCCTTTTCCGGATATTTCTTACGGATCTTCTCTGCCCTCCGATGAAACGCTGTCTTACCTGCCAGCCCGGAAACACTTTTTTCGTCCTCCCAGTCATCCAGAAAATGGTAATACGAAAGCAGAATGTTCATATCCGCCGCATATTCTGTAATTTCATTTCGGATCATCCATTGCTTTTTCGCCGGATGCACAAGACACCGTTTCTGCTTCGTTTCTTCCGATGGCTCATAAAGAGACGAAAGCAGAAGCACCAAAAATGTCATATCATACGTAAGGGTCATCTGCCCGGTTCTGCCATACTTCTCTTTCAGGCTCTGACAGAGACCGCAGTAAATGCCTTTGTATCTTGCAAATTCCCGAATCTTTAATTCCGGTTTATTGGTTATGACATAGCCAAACATAAAAGATCCTTTCTTACGATGCTGAATAGCTAACTATTCCTGACTCCCCACCCCTTTATTCGCATTTCGAACACTTCGTGTTCTTTTCCCGCCTTTTCAAGGCTAAAAATGCTCATATAGGGGATGTGAGCCCTATTCGGGCTTGCTCAGCCAAAGCAAATGCCTCTTACATACAAGCATGACAACGCATTTGCTTTGGCTGAGCAAGTCCGGAATAGCTAACTTCTGCGAATAAACTCAAATTTACATTTTGGGCAGCGAATGGCAATCTTTCCACGCCCTTTCGGCACACGGATCATCTGGTGACATTTTGGACAGCGAAAAATCTTTTTCACACCATCGCGTTCCTTTACTTTCAACTTCAAATAATTAAAATAATTTTTTACCCGGTTAAATACCGCCATAAATTTCAAATTTTCCTGCTGCCTCTTATAAATATTTTTCGAAAAAAAGCGGAAAAAATATACAAAAATAATTACATAAGAAAATAAATTTAAACCAATCCTTACCTGTGGCACGCGGATAAATAATCCGACAACCCAGATTACAAGGTAAAGGACAAAACAAAACCTGCTAAGCTGGTCACTGCCATATCTTCCATACATCATTCTTTGAAATCGTTCACGTAATCTCATATTGTATCCTCCTGTTTTCTTTCTTAATAAAGAACCATTGTACACAATAGATATGAACAATCCGTGTCCTTGTTTTAAATAATTATTTACAAACTTGAAAATCCTTATGCGTTATTTTTACTTTTTCCTCTTATGTATTTTACTGTCTCATACACGGAGATCACGATCCATATCACGATCAACGCCAGAAAAATCCAGTCTGCAATTCCTCGTTTTGGATGAAGCATCGTCAAACGAAGCACATCGATCAATATCATCACACCCGTGCATACCCAGCACGAGATCACACCGTTTTTCGGGTCTTTTACTGCATTTGTTGTAGCCATTCTATCGTCTCCTTACATTGTTATTTCATTGATATGCCAAAATGCTGATACGTCTTTTCTGTCACCACACGACCGCGCGGCGTGCGCGCGATAAAACCATTTTGTATCAGATACGGCTCGTACACATCTTCAATCGTTCCGCTGTCTTCGCCGATGCTTGCCGCCAGCGTATCCAGTCCCACGGGACCACCGGTAAACTGGTCGATCATTGTCATCAATATATTGCGGTCCGTGCTGTCTAACCCAAAGGTATCCACTTCCAGCAGATCCAGGGCAAAATTTGCGACTTCCAGCGTGATCTTTCCGTCGTATTTTACCTGAGCAAAATCACGCACACG
>UMBV01011761.1_pt1 | contig 24058 bp, 17 predicted proteins | sample 1964061 | NCBI WGS metagenome assembly UMBV01 (sample SAMEA4835951, study PRJEB28245) | human gut metagenome | biome: gut microbiome; material: fecal sample | place: Denmark | collected 2008
TTTCTTTATGTAATATTTTGTCATAATTATATCACTATTAGATAACTATTTCAATATTTTTTTATTTTTCCTAGCGAAATTATATAAAATGTATAAAGATATTAAAAAGAGTAGTATGTGTGTGCTTGTGTCAAGTGCACACATACTACTCTCTTATCCGAATTCTCATCAGTTGCAGATAATGGGACCATGTCACTATGAACGGATGCTCCCCTTCAAAAATCGTAAACATTGTTTCCGAAATTCGATTGCTATATGTTAAATAAAAGAATGTCTTCCACTCCAATCAATCACTTTTTTATTTTAGACAAAAGAACCACGGTTTCTATCCCGCGTGTCCACGGAAACATATCTACACATTTTGCTTTAACCGGCTGATATCCATATTCCAAAAACACTTCCAAATCTCTGGCAAGCGAAGTTGGCTTGCAGGAAATATAAACAAATGAAGACAATCCATAATCTAAAATTTTACGAATTGCTTTTGGATGGATGCCCTCTCTTGGCGGGTCCAACACAATTGCGTCTGGTGCCTCTGTCAGTTCATCCAACACCGTCAACACATCTCCTGCCAAAAATGTACAGTTATCCAGCTGATTTTCTTTTGCATTTTCTGCCGCTGCATAAACTGCCTCTTCCACGATTTCAACTCCTGTCACCTCTTTTGCCACCGGTGCCAGTACCTGCGCAATCGTTCCGGTTCCGCTATAAAGGTCATATACCTTTTTCCCGGTCAAATCACCCACATATTCTCTTGCCAGCGAATACAATTTCTCTGCTCCGGCAGAATTTGTCTGAAAAAAGGAAAACGGCGTAATGCGAAAACGCAGCCCCAAAAGTTCATCATAAAAATAATCTTTTCCATATAAAATATCTACCGCATCTGCTTTCACCACATCCGAAAGACTATCGTTTGTCATATGCAGAATGCCGGCAAACGTCCCTGTCATCTCTAACGCAAGAAGCGTATCTTTGTATTTCTCAAGTAATTGTTTCCCTTCCGCAGAATTGATTCCTCCCTGAGAAGATGTCACAAGACAGATTAACATTTCCCCGGTTTTTAATCCCTTGCGTACAAGCAGGTGGCGAAGCACGCCCTCATGGCGCATTTTATGATAAAAATCAATGCTTTTTCCACCCAGTTTCGCATTTCGGAAAAAGTCCTGCGTTGTCTTTAACACCTTGCGCAAATCCTCATCAATAATCTGGCAGTCAGGGACGGAAATAATATCATAAAAACTTCCTCGTTTATGAAGTCCCAAGGTGAGCGGACCATCCTTCACTTCATCCCCAAAAGAAAACTCCATTTTGTTTCGGTATTCCCAAATTCTAGGACTTTCCACACATTCATCCAATGGAAACTCCGGATACACAGCATCCAACAAATCTTTTACCTGATTCAGTTTCAGCTTCTTCTGCTCCTGATACGGAAGCGTCTGGTACGCACAACCGCCACATTCTGAAAAATGCGGACACGGTGGCACTGCTTTTTCAATCTCCGAAGGCACCAAAACTTCCGTCAGATTTCCCTCCGGTCTTTTTTTCTTCACTTTCTTTAATTGAAAACGCACTCTCTGCCCCGGCAGTGTATTTTTCACCTGTACATAGGCATCCTCATCTTCTACATAAACAATTCCTTTATTCGGAAACTTTAGAGATGTAACCATCCCCTCATAAAATTCATTCTTTTTCATAGTAACCCTTCCTCGTAAAATTTGCTATTGCCATAGTATAGCATAGATTTTTGGAAATGTCATTTTTTAATGTTTAATGGTTGTGGGGAATGTTTGATGGCACTTTTTTTGTTTTCCAGTAATTCCGTAGAAACGCTTTGCGTCTCGTGGTTCTACGTTCCACTCCGGTCCGCGCAGGTCAGAGGTTCCCCGAACCTCTTGCGCCACTCCCGTTTAACAAACGCGTAAGGGTATGGGCATGCAAAATACGCAAGCCTCATACCCACGTGTTTGTACCCACGAGTCACAAAGTTTTCTACGGAATTACTGGAAGCCAAATAGACTGGCATCAAACAATTAACACAAACTTTTGAACACTAAAAATAACATCCAACGCTTGCACCAACCTCCCCATTTCTCTATTCGTTTTAATTTTTTTACAGCATCTCCAAATCGGAAACTGTAGTTTCATCTTTGTCACTATACAGGATAAAAAAAATGTGTTTTTAGCAAGTAGTTTGTGGCAAGTGTTTGTTTTCACTCTTTTGGGTTCCGGTAAATTCGTAGAAAAAGTTTGTGATGAGTGGGTTTTGAGTACGTCGGTATGTGGCACTGGTAGTTTCAGTGCCCATACCGCTACGCACTCAATAAGCGGAAGCGCCCACGAGACGCAAACTTTTTCTACGGATTTACGAAAACAAAAAATAATAACAAACACTTGCCACAAACTATCAGTTGATTTACTCACCAAAATCCGCTATACTTAAACTTAAATGACATTAGGAAAGAGGTACCGGAATGGATAACGCAACCGAAGAAAGCATTATGGATATCATCGGAAAACTGAAAAAGATTGATTACATAAATCCGGAAGACATCCCTAATATTGATTTATACATGGATCAGGTTACGACATTTATGGACGAACATCTTGCTGCGTGTAAGCGTCTGGATGACGATAAAATACTTACAAAAACCATGATTAACAACTACACAAAAAACGATTTTCTTCCACCACCGGTCAAGAAGAAATATTCCAAAGAGCATATGTATCTTCTGATTTTTATTTACTATTTTAAAAATGTATTATCAATCAATGATACGCAGAAAATCTTCCGCCCGCTGACGGATATGTTCTATAACAATAAATCAAGGGATATTTCACTGGAAGAAATCTACCGCGTCATTTTTGAGATGGAGCGCATACAGACAGATAATCTTACCAAAGACATTTTGAGACGATTTAAGTATTCACAAAATCTGTTTCCGGATGTTAAGGATGAAGACGAAGCAGACTTTCTCTCCCGTTTCGCTTTTATCTGCCTGCTCAGTTTTGATGCTTACCTCAAAAAACAGTTAGTGGAGCGTTTAATTGACGAAACTCTTTCCGATGAAGCGAAGCAGAAAAAAGACAAATAAATTACGGATAGAATTGAGGTTACTATGAACGAATTACTTGCAGGATTAAATGACAAACAAAAAGAAGCGGTTCTCCACTTTGAGGGACCGCTCCTTATTTTAGCGGGTGCAGGCTCCGGAAAAACCCGTGTTCTCACCCATCGAATTGCATATTTAATTGAGGAACATCAGGTACCGCCCTACCACATTCTTGCCCTTACCTTTACAAATAAAGCGGCAAATGAAATGCGCGAGCGTGTGAATAACATTATTGAATATGGTGCCGGCAGTATCTGGGTGAGCACCTTCCACTCCACCTGTGTTCGTATTTTAAGACGATTTATCGACCATTTGGGTTACGATAACGCCTTTACGATATATGATAGCGATGACCAGAAATCACTGATGAAAGATATTTGCAAGCAGTTAAATATTGACACAAAAAAATATAAAGAACGCACTTTCTTAAATGCTATTTCCTCGGCAAAGGACGAGTTAAAAACGCCGGAACAGTATGCTGACGAAGTGGCAAAGGAATACAACAAAAAGATTTTCGGACGGGTTTATAAAGAATACCAAAAGCGCTTAAAACAGAACAATGCTTTGGATTTTGACGATTTAATTATGCTTACTGTGCAATTATTCCAGCAGAATGCGGAAATACTAAACCATTATCAGGAGCGTTTTCCATTTATTCTGGTGGATGAGTATCAGGATACAAACACCGCACAGTTTACATTATTAAGTTTGCTGGCATCCCGCTACCAGAACCTTTGCGTGGTTGGTGACGATGACCAGTCGATTTACCGGTTCCGCGGTGCAAATATTCACAATATTTTGAATTTTGAAAAAATCTTTCCGGCAACGAAAGTTATACGATTGGAGCAGAACTACCGCTCCACTAAAAATATTCTTGCGGCTGCCAGCGGAGTAATTAAACATAACTCCATGCGTAAAGAAAAAACGCTTTGGACAACGGCTGAGGCCGGTGCTCCGATTTCCTATGGGCGCTACGATAATGAATATGAAGAGGCTCAGGGCATTGCCGCTGACATTCACCGTCAGGTAAAGGATGGCATGTCCTACAACGACTTTGCTATTTTATACCGTACCAATGCACAATCCCGTGTATTTGAGGAAAAACTTATTTATGAAGGAATCCCTTACCGGATTATCGGTGCTGTCAACTTTTATGCCAGAAAGGAAATTAAAGATATCCTCTGTTACCTGAAAACAATTAATAACAGTGCAGACGATATCGCAATTAAACGAATCATCAATATTCCAAGACGAGGCATCGGACAGACAACCATCGGACGTATTTCAGATTATGCTTTTTCGCAGGAAATGCCATTTTATGAGGCACTCCGCCGCGTGGACGAAATTCCGGGATGCACCCGCGCCAGTGCAAAAATTCATTCTTTTGTCAGTCTGATTGAGCATTTTCGCATGAAATTACGCGGCGAAATGTATTCGCTTGAGGATATGACTCAGGAACTTTTGGATGTAACCGGTTATGTCCGCGAATTAGAGGCAGAAGACACCGATGAGGCAAATGGCCGCATCGAAAATATTGAATCTCTGATGAATAAGATTGTTCAATATGAAGAAGATAATAATGGCGGCACGTTAAACGACTTATTGGAAGACATCGCTCTCGTGGCAGACATTGACACGGTATCCGATGACGCTGAGCAGGTGCTTTTGATGACACTCCACAGTGCCAAAGGACTGGAATTTCCAAATGTTTATATCTGCGGCATGGAAGAAACAATCTTCCCGGGGGCTTCCGCCGTATTTGGCGATGACCCATCCGAGCTGGAAGAAGAACGCAGACTCTGCTACGTGGGAATTACCCGTGCCATGAAAAAGCTGACGCTTACCAGCGCAAATCAGCGCATGCGTAACGGTGAAATGAATTTTAACCGTCCGTCACGCTTTATTAACGAGATTCCGCGCCACTTAGTGAAACAGACTTATGGTGCAGTCTTTAAACCGGAAGTTGAAAGTAAACCAACGGAGTTTTCGAGGACAAAAGCTTCTCTTTATACCAAGGACCGTAAAAATCCATTTGCCAATAACCCTTACATTCAAAAGGGAATGGGAAGTGCTTCACCTGCCGGTGCTCCGGATTATCAGGTTGGCGACCGGGTGTCACACGCGAAATTTGGGCAGGGCGTTGTCCGCTCCCTCACAAAACTAACAAATGACTATGAGGTTGTTATTGAATTTGATGGATTTGGACAGAGAAAGCTCCGCTCTTCGTTTGCCAAACTGACAAAATTATAATTTGATAAAAAAAGTATAGTATTCCATAACTATTCGTGTTACAATATAGTTAAAGAATCTTTTTGAGAAAGGATGGTTTTTATTATGTCAGGAAAATTTGAGGAAATGATAAACAACGCTAAAATTACTGAGTTGTTAAACAAGAAAAAAGCAGAGGAAGAAAATAAAAGTTTTGTTCTTTGGATTTTGGCTATTATCGGTGCAGTTGCTGCTGTAGCTGCTATCGCATTTGCTGTATACCGTTATATGAATCCAAAGTACGCTGATTTTGATGGTGACTTTGATTATGACGAGTTTGAGGATGATTTCGAAGATGACGACATTGATGACAATGACGTTTATGTAAAGAAGACAAACTAGTTTTTATTCTCCTTTCACCCCAAAAGAACCGCCTGTACCGGACATACCGGTGCAGGCGGTTCTTTTCATTTTTCTCTCTTCTATTATCCTAATTCCGGAACTTTTTTTGAAATTGCAACTGCTAATGCGCCCGGTCCGATATGACACGAAACACTTAAGGAAAGCGGGTCAACAAAATCCACCTCATGTCCCGGGAATTCTGTCTCTAATTCCTTACGAAACGCCTGTGCCTCGGTATCATCCGCCGTATAAGCAACATGCATGTAAAAATTATCCCCATCCGGGTCATGGAAACGTTCTTCAAAGTCATGGCGAATTGCCTTAATCATTGTGCTTTTTGCCGCCTTCAAAGTTTTTACTTTTGCATAAGCATCTAACTTTTCTCCCTGAATCTGCAAAACCGGTTTGATTCTTAATACGGTTCCGATAGCTGCAGCTGCCGGTGTAATTCGTCCACCTTTTTTCAGATAAGAAAGCGTGTCCACCATGATATAAATACTGGACTCAAACTTCTCACGAAGCAAAATCTCCTGAATCTGTTTGCCGTCATAACCATTCTGTGCCAGTTCAATAGCATCCATTACGGAGCGTCTCTGTGTAACCGAAATTCTCTGGTTATCTACAACAAAAACTTTATTTTCATACTTTTCTTCATAAGAAAGCATCATGGCAGTTCCGCAAGAGCTGCTCAATCCACTCGACATCGGAATGTAAACGATTTCATCATAACATTCTAACACACTGTCCCACAGTTTCATTAATGTATCCGGTGCCGGCTGTGATGTCATTACATCTGCGCCCTGCGCCAGATATCCATAAAACTCATCCTGACTCATGCTAATATCTTCATAAAATGTATCACCATTTACAAAAAAAGGCATTGGCACAACGTGAATGCCAAGCTTCTTTGCTTCTGACTGAGTAATCCCACTATTACTATCTGTAATTACCGCAACTTTTTTCATCTATGCAATCCCCTTTCAAAAGATACATTACATCATATCATTCTACTATTAAACTTCGTTTTTGTCAAACAACCGGTATTTCTTTACTATTCTTTCAATCCTAAGAAGAACGGGTTTATACAGACAGAACAAAAATCCGGCAGTCGCTGCTCCAAACAACAGGTTAAAAGGAAGTCCTGACAAATACACAAAGCAAACCACCGATAAGGAAAGCTGCTGTGAAGTAAAAAAGATGGTATTTAAATCAACAATGGCCCCGTAGATGATAACGACAGCCAAAAAGCCATAGAGTGCTACAAGCCATCGCTTACTCTCCCGTCCGTAGAAAAATACGCCGGCAAAAAAACCTACCAGACCAAGTGCCACCATTTGAAACGGGGTCCATGAGCCCTGACCGAAATAAAAATTAGAAACAAAAGCACTTAATGCCCCTGTCACAAAACCTACTTCACCTCCAAAACTTACGCCTGCCAAAATTACGACAGCCGCAATTGGCTTTATCTGCGGCAGAAAGAAAAAAGCAATTCTTCCGGCAATCGCAAGTGCGCAAAGCGACGCAATCATCGTAAGCAGCATAACGCCCGGCCGTTCTTTTTCAAAGTGAGCAAAAAAGCCAAACAAAGCAATAAGTAAAACCGCCATACTCACAAGATAATAATTTTCTCCCTTTAACACAATGATTTCATAAAAAAGCAATACAAAGGCAAGTATGCCAAGGATACTATTGCGAATTTTTTCTTTTTGCATATTTCTTCACATCCTCAATGGTTATTATGTGTGGATTTACCCGTCTGGTCACCCGGTTCATCCCTGTTGTGTAAAACTGGTTTTCTTCCATAAATTCTCTCACCGGACACTGCACAATGATTTCGCCCTGATATAAAAGTGAAATTTCGTCAGCGTACTTCGCTATAAATTCCATATCATGCGACACCATCACAATGGATTTTCCCTTTTTTGTCCACTCCTTTAAAACCTCACCAAATATCTTCTTTGATTTTGCATCCATTCCTTTGGTCGGCTCATCCAAAAAATAATAATCCGCCTCTTTTCCGAGTGTAACACAAAGCGCAAGCCGCTGTTTTTCCCCACCCGACAAGTCCTGTGGATTCCGCTTTTTTAGTCCCTCTAAACCAAACCGCAAAAATAAATCTTTCGAGCATTGGCTCATTTTATCCCATTCTTTTTGCACTGTTTCTTCTAATAACAAATACATCGGATTTTGCGGCAGATAAGAAAAGTTTACCGAACTCATTTTTCCATGATACGGTCGAAACTGCCCTGCCATCAGCCGCAGTAAAGTCGTCTTTCCACTTCCGTTGCCACCCACAAGACACGAAATGGTATTTGCCGCAAAACGCCCCTTTGTTTCCTTTAACACATCCGGTGATTTCTTCTCATAGCGAAACGATATGTTTTTCAAAGAAAAGTCCTGCGATGACGTTTGTTTTCTTTCAATTTTTTCTTCTTTCCCATCCGTCATCACTGCGCTTTCATAATTTTGTTCAAACCAGACTCTTGCTTCCTTTTTTGTCAAAAGTCCATCTTCCAATTGCAGATATGACGGCAAAAATTCTTCGAAAATCGTGTCCTTCAACCGGGACTGTATCGTCCTTGGCTCCCCTATTTTCTCAATTTTTCCGTCTGCCATACATATCACTTCATCCACAAAAGCAACCAAATCTTCCAGCCGCTGCTCCGCAATTACAATCGTTACCCCAAATTCTTCATTAATCTGCCGAATTAAATCATAGATTCTCCGCGCCGCAACCGGGTCTAACTGGCTGGTCGGTTCATCCAATATCATAAGTTCCGGATTCATGGCAAGACCGGAAGCAATGTTTAAAAGCTGCTTCTCTCCACCACTTAATGTCATCGTGTCCCGCGTGACCAGATTTTCAAGCCCAAATGAACTAATCACTTCTGCTAACCGCCGTTTCATCTGCTGCTGTTCCATCCCGATATTTTCAAGTCCAAATACAATCTCATAAGAAACCCGGTCTGTCACAATCTGATTATCCGGGTTCTGCCACACATATGCACAGCCCTTCGCCTGATTGGTAAGGCTTCCTTCTTCTCTTCCGCGGATTCCCGTTTCACCGGCAAGTTTGCGTAATAAAGTTGTTTTTCCGCAGCCGGACGGACCGACAAGCAAGGTAATCGTTCCCTGTTTTATTTCCATCTGTTCCACCGAAACCGCTGGTGTTACTTCATCCGGGTAGAAAAACCGGTAATCTTTCGCCTCGATAAAAGCCATGCTGCTTCCTCCTTTCCGTTCATCCAAATCGGGATGCCAAGATATAAAATCCAAATCAAAATCTCCCACGCCGGCAAAAATTCCATGTGTATACTTGGGAAAAACCAAACCGGCGCAGGTGCCATTATTTGTTTTCCAATCACAAAAACACTCATCATACATACAATCGCAAAAAATACATAATCTCCCATATTCCATTTACGTGCATAAAACGATGTGCGCCCCTTTTTTCCATACGACTTCGCTTTCATTGCCATACTTCGTTCTACCGAATCTTCCATCGTTTTACCAAGCAGTGCAGACCACACATGCGGACGATTTCCATGCAGTGAAATCATCTGTGAAAAATCTTTTTTTGCCTTAGGCACCATACGAAGAATCATGGAAAAAAGCAGCGAAAAAGATGGAAATCTTTTTCCTGACATCGTCATAATCTTTTCTGAAGTCATCACATGTGAAAAATCAGAGAACAAAAAAATAGTTCCTAACAAAACAACCGCCATATAACAGCCATACAGCACCGCTTCCTTTGTCACGGCATTCTCATTCAAATAGAAAAGTACCGTCATACCACGGTGATTGAGCAGTGGATTCACAACCACACAAAGTGCCACCACAGTAAGACTTCCCACAAAGGATTTAAGCATTTTCATAAATCCTCTATTCAGTGAAACATCAATTCCCATCAGTAATAACAGCAGTCCATATAAAAGTGGCTGTCCTGCCACAATCAAAAGAACCAGTGTCATGATATAATATGCAAACAAAACGGCCGGATGCCTTCGTGCCATCGCATTCATGGTTTCCTCCTCTAGTATTCATACTCGCAAACATAATAAAATACAATTACATCGCCATTTGATACCTGATAGTTACTCGCTCCCACATTCGGCGTCCTGCCATTGACCGAATACATCCAACCGCTCTCGCTGCCACAGTCAAACTGATACAGACCGCCAATTCCCTTCACATAATAGGTGCCATACATCGGCGTATACTCACTATCTAAAGCAATGTTGTTCTCTTTTGTAATTCGCTTCAATATATCATACACGGACTCTTTTTCCGTAAAAGAACATTTACCGGAATAATAAATTCCGGATACCGGAATCACCTCTTCTAACCCATTTTTCCACAACTCTTTTTTCTTTAAAATCTTCTTACACTCAATTTCAAAAGAAACTTCATTCTTCGGTTTTTCCGTTGGCTTTACGGTCGGTTTTACAGTGACTGGTTTTTCGGTCGAAACCGGTTTTTTTGTAACATTTTTCCCGGATTTTTTTTCTGTTTTATTTCCTTTATCCTTTTTCGGCGCAGTCACAGCCGTCGGCTTAGCAGTTGGTTTTTCTGTGTTTTTCCCTTTGATTTTCTCTTTTGGTGTACTTGTGCTTACTGCTGTTTTCTGCTTGGGAGTCTTTGTTGGTTCTACCGATTTTGTTGATTCCGGTTTCGCCGTCTCCTTTTTTTCTACCGATACCACATCTTCCTCCGAAGCATAGTGTGTATCTTCCTGCTTATTTGTCTTTTGTACTCCCTGTATCATAAGCGCCCCAATGATAACAAAAAACAGTACCACGCAGGCGATAATTCCTTTTTGATTCCACTTCATCTGAAAGCCTCCAAAAAACTTCTTATATGACAGAGTAACAAACAATGGACAAATCTGTCAAGCGTTGGTATAATATCTTGCGATGGTATAAATAATATTAGTAACCATGAGGTTCTTTTGAGATTAATAGGGAAGACGGTGTGAATCCGCCGCAGCCCCCGCTGCCGTATTAGGGGATGGCTTGTACATAAATGTCACTGGCAGATGCCGGGAAGGCGTACAAGATTGGTTAAACCTTCCAGATGAACCTTAAGTCGGAAGACCTGCCTTATGGTGTGAAATGTGACCTTTCGGAGGGAGAGGAAATGTTTTGACTATTCATTCTAGTCATCACAGGTCTGTACGCCCTTTTTTCGGGAATACAAGACTTTTCTTATGTTATCGCAATACCAGAACAAAAATACGCGATACGCGAGAAAGAAGGTTTTTCTATGAAAAACAAAAAGAAACTTTTATCCGTTCTTTTAGTCTTTGTTATGACGGTAAGCGTCTTTCATGGCTATGCAGCAAAAGCAGCGGATACAGTCAAAGTAACACTTCGTCTGGAGCAGGATAATAAAACACTTGTTACACCGGTTGAAGTTACTCTGACAGATGAAGACAAAAAAGATTACGGCATCGGCCTCAGTACCGAAACACTTACCCCGCTTCATGCACTGGCTAAGTATCTTACTGAGAAAAAAGGTGCCACAACAGAAACAATGAAAAATTATATTATGGCAAGTACAAGTCAGTACGGTTTGTATGTTACCGGTATTAATATCGATGGCAAATCTGACGGCAGTGCCTCCTCTGACGCTTTAGACGGCGTAAACTGGCTATATGCTGTAAATAATACAGACCCGGGTGTCGGTATGGGCTCCTATTCATTAAAAAATAATGATGCAGTCACCATCTATGGCCTTTGGGGCGGCGGCACATGGCCAAATAACGTAGAAACAAATTACAGTTATTTTGAAAATAACACCGTGAACACAACAGTTTCCAGCAAAACTACTGTATCACTGAAAGGTGTAGGTTACGACGAGAATTACAGTCCGATTGTTAAGGCAATTAGTAACGCAACTGTTGTAGCAGCAAAATATGAAAATGAAACCAGTACAGCAACCACCGGAAATGCTGTTACGTTAGCACAGACGGATGATAATGGTGTTGCTACTCTTTCCTTTGATAAAGCAGGTACTTATGTACTCTCCGCTTATCGTTTGGACAGCGACGGTAAACACTCCAACATTTCCAGACCATACGGAATCGTGAAAGTGCTTGCTGCAGTTACCGCACCAACAGCAACTCCGACCGCTACGCCAACAGCTGCTCCTACTGCCACACCAACGGCAACTCCTACCGCTACACCAACAGCTGCTCCTACTGCCACACCAACGGCAACTCCTACCGCTACACCAACAGCAACTCCTACCATTAAACCAACGGCATCTCCGGTTCCTACTGTTACACCAGCTCCATCGGATAACAAGGACGTGAAAAAAGCCGCGAAAACACCTACTAAGGTAAAAGTTGTTGTGAAAAAGTCAAAGAAAAAGAAAAAATCCGTAACTGTTTCATGGAAAAAGGCAGCAAACGCAAAAGGATATCGCATTACACTTTCCAAGAAAAAGAACGGTAAATACAAAAAAGTAACCGATACGAAAAAAACAAAATACACCTTTAAGAAAACAAAGGGAACGTATTATGTAAAACTGACCGCTTATGTTGTAAAATCTGACAAAGCTACTTTCAGTAAAGCAACAAAACCGGTAAAATTCAAGGTAAAATAAGATGAAGAAAAAGACATTTTTATGTCTCATACTCACCGCTGCCATCTTCCTTAGTGCATTTTCGACTTTTCGTAAGGAGCAGGGAATGGATGGTGCCAACGTGGTATCCTCTGTAACACCGGAGGATACCGCTGACTGCGGTGCTATTTGGACAAACAAATTTTCCACAAAGGGAATCTCATACAACTCTATTCCGATTATGGGAACAAACGGCATCTATGTCGTAAATTCGAATATCCTTTATGAACTGTCTTATGCAAATGGACAGGTTCTCAGACAAACTACTTTAAAAGAAAAAATGAACAGCGTCTGCAACATGCTTCTTGAGGAGCATTTTTTATATATTCCGCTGGCAAATGGCACGATGCAATGTGTTGACATCACTTCAATGACAAGTCTATGGCAGAGCGAGTCGTTTGGCGGACAGTCTCTTTCGACTACCTTTTGTCAGGACGGCTATCTCTATGCCGGCACGACAAATGTTTTGTCAAATGGTACAACCACCGGTCTCTTCTACTGCCTAAATGCAAAAGATGGCTCAACCGTCTGGACTTATGAAGATAAAGACCATCCGGGCGGTTACTATTGGAGCGGTGCCATTGTCTATGAGGATGCACTTTATTTCACCGGTGATAACGGCATTTTAGTAAGCCACAGTCTCACGGAACCGGTTGTATATGATACCGCTGTTCTGACTACGGCAAACATCCGCGCCGGACTGACCTATCACAAAGGAACCGATGCCCTTTATACCGTAGCAAAAGACGGTACATTATTTCAGATTCAATGCGGGAATCAAAAGATTACGAAGGTTTCCTCCGGTAAAATTATGAATGGTGCCAAATTTATTACCTGCACCAGCACACCAACTATTTATAACAATCGTTTATATGTTGGATGTATGGCAGACCAATATGGTTATGTCTGTGTCATGGATGCCCTGACTTTAAAACCTATTTATCAAGTAAAGGGATTTCAAAATGCTGAAGTCAAATCTTCTCCTCTTGTTTCAACCCGTGGTTCTTCCACCGGAGAAGTAACGGTCTATTTCTCCATGAATGCTTTGCCGGGTGGTTTGTACGCTTTTAAAGATACAGAAGGAAAAACAAGTGCCTCACTTCACACTTTGTATATTCCACAGGCAAAACAATACTGCCTGTCCAGTATTACAGCCGATGACAAGGGGCATTTATACTATTCCAACGACAGTGGAACCCTGTTTTGTGTTACGCTTGCCAAAGATATCCCTGCGACAAGCACACCGACAGTCACAAGCATACCGGCTGCGACAAGTACGCCGACTGTTTCTAATTCGCTTGCACCGGCGGCTAAAAATTCTGTGTCAAAACCGAAGAAACCATATAGCGTTAAGGTAAAGAAAAGCAAGAAAAAATACAAAGTCACCTGGAAAAAAAAGAGCAAAAAATACCAGACAATTATCTCCTACCGATATGGTAAGGGAAAATGGAAAAAGAAAACAATCAAAAAAAATACGGCAGCAACGATTAAAAAGAGCAAAAAAAGACTGCAAATCCGACTGAGATGTAAAATCAAAAATCAGTCCAAATGGATTTACTCCGCTTATACGAAAACCTTTTCATTTCACCTCTGATGTGCTAAGATAAAAATAGTCATTGGATTTACAAAAGGGAGGTTTATAGTATGAGTAAAGAACAAGAACAACTACTACAATGGATTGATGAATCCGATAATATTGTGTTTTTTGGCGGTGCCGGTGTCTCAACAGAAAGTAAAATTCCGGATTTTAGAAGTGTTGATGGATTATATAAACAAAACTACGATTATCCACCGGAAACGATTCTGTCCCATAGTTTTTATATCCGTAACCCGGAAGAATTTTACCGTTTTTACCGGGATAAAATGCTGTTTCCTGACGCCGATCCTAATGCCGCTCACATTGCTCTTGCCAATTTGGAAAAGCAGGGCAAATTAAAAGCAGTTATTACACAAAACATCGATGGTCTGCACCAAAAGGCAGGAAGCAAGGAAGTATTAGAACTCCACGGCTCTGTTTTGCGAAATCACTGCACACACTGTCATAAATTTTATTCTTTAGAAGATATTTTAGCTATGGACGGTGTTCCTCACTGCGAATGTGGCGGCATCATAAAACCGGATGTCGTTCTCTACGAAGAAGGACTTGATATGCCGCTTATGGAACGTGCCATTTCCTATATCCGCGATGCTGATTTGCTGATTATCGGCGGCACATCTTTGGTTGTTTATCCGGCCGCCGGGTTAATTGACTACTATCAGGGCGATAAGCTGGTACTCATTAATAAGGATAAAACTTCAAAGGATAATCGTGCAAATCTTATCCTGCACGAACCAATTGGTGAGGTCTTAAAACCGCTCGCCTGACAAATTATTTCTTAATCTGCATGAAATTGATTTTTGCGGATGCCAGTACATTGCGTGGAAACATCTGGTTTACACCACTTGTTCCACCGTTACCGGTATCTGTTATTTTTTTCGGATAAAGGACAAGAGAAATCTTCTTTTCTTCCTTTCGTTTTTCCTCCATCGCCTCTCCTGCAAGTACAATACTTGGCTTTTCTTTATTGATTAGAGATAAGGTATATGACATCGGCTTTTTCGTTTTGCCATCTACACGGCAGCCAACAAGTTGAAGCCCATTATGTAAAACTGCACTCTCATCCAAAAGCAGATGCACACCTGCACCGGAGATTTTTTCTTTCTTTTCCTCCACAAGGACAGAATCTGCACTTCCTTCCACCATATAAATGCCCAATGCCGCCTTCATTTTTTTGATACTTGCAAGAGTCTTATCTACCGTTACCTCTTTTGTATGTCTGCCGAATAAATTTCCTCCAAATAAAATAACATCCGGCTTTTTCTCATTCACCTTTTCCACCAGAGAATCAAACGCATGAGCAGTCATATCACTTCCTACAAAGCAATTGGAAATATAAACAATGGAAGTATCCTTAACCGGCTCCTTCTTATTCTCCTGTGAAATCACAGTCTCCTCCCACGATATGCACCGGCTTTTCCAAAAAATAACAGCACCGACACACATGGTAACAACAAAAAAGCCAAGAATCAATTTGGTCGGATGATTGAAAAAGCGGTATACTTTCCCGCTGTATCCTGCTTTTTTTCCGATAAAACGAACAATGCCACGCACAAAACACAAAATAGGTGTGAGTATCATAACACTGCCATATATTACAGAATATGCATGCATAATGACGGAAACTACATCCGAAATCATTGCGGATATTCCGGTTTCAAAAAGGAACACAACTATTAAAGAAAAAACATGTAAAAACGCGAAAAAGACCACCGGTACTTTCCCGCGTTTCCACAAATCATAATATCGCAAAATAGAATAAAACCATGCTCCTAATACATAGCACAACGCAATCACAACTTCTATCATAAAAGCACCCCTTGTCGTATGTTTTACTACACGGGTAGTGTATAATAGAACTGCTTATTTGTCAACCATTATTTGGTTTTGAATTTCTTTGTTTTGCTCCATTTTGAAACGGTTTTCTTTCCGTTTATTACCTGATACGTTCGGATTCGTATGTAGTATTTCTTTTTCGTTTTTAACTTTTTAATCGTCCGGCTTTGTTTCTTCTTACCGGAAATCGTAATCGTCTTTTTCCCTTTTTTGAAAGATGCAGACGTACTATATTGAATCTGATATCCGGTAATTGACTGTGCTGACTTCTTCCAGCTTACCGATACTTTTTTCTTGCCTGCTTTCACCTTTTTGATAACCGGTGCTTTCAGAACAATCTGCTTTTGAGCCATGTTTGTATTTGCCGGTGCTACCGTCGGTTTTGCATTGGAATCCGGCGTTTTCACAGGTGTTACCGAAGTTTTCTGTGTCGGCGTCGGAATTGGTGTCGGCGTCGGAATTGGTGTCGGCGTCGGAATTGGTGTTGGTGTTGTCTTTGGTACCGGAGTAGGGGTAGGTGTTACCAGCGGCGTCGGCGTTGGTTTCGGTGTTGGAATCACAAGATTTTCGGGCACTTTTCCTACTTTTACATCCGTGTAATCACTGTACAAATACCGGTCTGTTTTGTTTGCTGTTAACCAGTCTGCCTGCTCTTTTGTTGCTGCATAAATCGTCGATGGATTGTGCATTTCATAAAAGATGTAAGTATCCCATGTTTCCAGTTTTGTTCCATCAAAGCCGGTTCCAAGTCCGATCGCCACTAAATTTGTACAATTATAAAATGCCTGCCCGCCAATTGTTTGTATCCGGTCCGGAATTTCCACCTTCACAAGTCCGGTACAGTACGAAAATGTATATTCCGGTATGGAGGTCATCGATTTCAAATCCGGTAATTCGGTAAATGACGTACAACCGGAAAATACTGAGCCTGCCATTGATTGTAAATTCTCTGACATCGTAACTTTATCCGCTTTCAGACCGGTACAATTACTAAATGCCCCATATCCGATTTTCTTAATCTGAGACGGAATTACAATCTGCTCTAAAGCAGAACAACCACTGAACGTATATGGCGGAATTTCTTCTATATTGACCGCCTTTGATAAATCAACAGAAACCAACGAAGTACAATTTTGGAATTCACTACCGCCAAGTTTTTGTAAGCCCGCTCCGAGAACAACCGATGTCAGTTTTTCACAATCCTCGAAAGCTCCTTCTGTTGCTAAATTGGTTATTCCAAGAATTTTAACGGAATCCGGAATCACAACCTGTTCCAATTCACTTCCCTGAAAAGCCTGATACCCAATCTGAGTCAAACCGTTCGGAAGTGATATACTCCGAATGGCACATCCCTTAAATGCCTGCCCATCAATACAAATTAATTTCGACGGAAGTAAAATAGATGTTAAATTTGTTGTTTCTCCAAATGCACTGTTTCCAATAAATGTTACGTTATCCGGAATATGAACTGAAGTTAATGCACTGCAGTCCTTAAACATAGTCCCTGGAACTGCCGTCCAGCTATCCGGAATCGTAAATGAACTCAAAGACTTACATCCCCAGAACAAACCGCCGGAATACTTATCCTCATCATTCTCATAACGGTTTGTGCCATCATAATCCGCTGCGGATACTGTAAATTTCCCATCTTCCGGGAACACAACATGGTCTAACTTTTCGCAGTCCATAAACGCATTCGATGCAATATGCTCTACGGATTTTGGAATATTAATACTTTTTAAATTTTTACATCCTGCAAATGCACTGCATCCAATAAAGGTTAAGCCCTCCGGAAGTGTTACCGTATCAATCGTACACTCACGGAATGCCCTCGAACCAATATAGGTAAGATTTGGTGTCTTATCTTTTCCAACCGGCAGTTCAGTCAACCCCGAACAGTTTGCAAATACATCTTTATATACGGTTTTTAATTCCTCCGGATATTTTAGCGTAAACTTAGACATTTTAGAACAATTATTAAATGCCATTTCTCCCAAATAAGTTAATTTTCCTTTTATCGTAACACTTGTAAGAGCTTTACAACCGCCAAATGCCAGTCGCGGTAATGTTGTAATATTCTCCGGAAGTTCAATCGTGGTTAAACTTTCGCAGCGGTTAAACGCATGATATCCCAGTGACGCAACATCGCCCCATTCAATTGTTTTTAGCTGGGTCAACCCCTCACACAAATGCGAGGGTACTTTTGTAACGCCGGACTCAAATGTAATTTTTTCAATTGCATCTCCGGCAAGACAGGCACCATCATTTTTCTGGTCCACTTCTTTGTCATCATCCAGTGGATATGTGTCGTAAATTGATGTTGTACCTTCTGGAATTGATATCTCATTTAATGAATCACACTCATAAAAAATGTATTTCCCAAGCTGGCAATTTGTGGGAAGTTTCACTGAAGAAAGCGCACTGCATCCATAAAAAGCATAATTATCAATCTCCAAAACACCTTTCGGAATATTTATGGACGTAATTGTCGTGTTATCCCGAAACGCATTCTGTCCAATAACAGTAACGTTATATCTTGCCCCACCCCAATCAATCCGGGAAGGTATTGTTACACTTTGTGATATTCCTGTATATTTTTGCACTGTTGCTGTTTTTGTTTCCTGTGTCAATTGATAGGAAAAATCACCTTCTGAGTAATTGACTGTGTCTGCTTTTGATGACTGCCCCATAAACCCTATGGAGAAAAAGAATGTCAGCATAAAAAGCATGCTAAAAATGAAACATTTCCTTCCTTTACAAACTTTATCATTCACCTTAATCATCTCCTTTCTTAATTTCATATAAATCCGTTTCATTATACTGAATTAAGCATAAAATGGTAAGGTTACAAATGTCTCATATTCGCTTTTTTGCTGACATTCCTGTGATTTTAATTATAGTTAAATTTCAATTTATTTAATGATACATATTTGGTCTGACTCCGCTCGCCATTCAGAATCTGAATGTTAAAGCCGACGCCCTCTTCCAGTTTGTGTGGCATGGAACCATTATATTCTGTTAAATCAAATACCGTGTGTTCCCTCGAACCAATCAACTTATAGTTTCCTTTATCTAAAATATCGGAATCACTGTAGCCATTCAGCGCCTCAGCAGAAACAAAGGCACATTTCTGATAATCCTCCTCAAAATCAAGTTCCGTGCCGGAAGCATCGTATACACCAAATTGAATTTCAAATGAGGTGACATCCTGTATACCAATTCCCTTTTTTAACAAATACCTGCTGAAATCAATCGCAATCATACAACTAACTTCCTCATCGTATTCATTTTCAAAAATCATCAGACCATCCAGTTTGTTTACGCCACTCTCGACAAGACCACTGCCAAGATTCATGTAACCAATAATGTCTTTATCCTCCAAATCCGCAACCAATACTTTCGGTTCTGCAACTGTTTCCTGTCCAACCGTTTTTTCCCGGAAATGCTCCGGCCATTCATCTTCCGGCAGTAGCAACTCCATTTTTAAAAGAATCAATTTACGAATCCTGCTAAATTCGCCATTCGTAAACTGAATGTTAATCCCCACTGCATCGTGAAGCTCATGATCCGAAAGAGAAACTCCATCTGCTTTGTATCCATTGTAATCCGTGAGCTTGATTTTTGTAATTTCCCTTGAACCAATAACCTTATAATTTGTCGTTGGTAAAATGTCCGAATTACTGTAACCATTTAATTCATCCTCAGAAACAAGTGCACATTTTTCATATTCAATGGAAAAATCAATTTCTTCCTCATTTTCATCATACGCAGCCGCCACCAAATGAATTTCCTGAACATCCTCAATTGCAATTCCCATATGTTCCACATACTCTCTTAATTCAATCGCATACATCGGATACAGGCCCGGTTCAAATTCTGCCAAATACTCAATGCCTTTTGCCGTTACCGAAACGCCGTCCTCCTCAAGCCCATGTCCATAATTAATATACGCTTTCAGCATAGGATCTGCCAAATCAACAACCCACTTTTTCACTTTATCCATAGCAACCTCCATTCTGAAGCCCCTGCTCCCATCAAAATAATGTTACTATTATCATACCACATTACAGCTAAAGAAACAAAGTTTTTCTGCCTTACCAGACAGCTAAATCACTTTACTTTCATCGTCTTTTTAAATCCGGTCTTTTTCTTCTGAATCAGCTTTTTGTACTTCTTTAACTGCTTCTTTGGCACCTTGAATGTAGCTTTCTTATAAATTCCTTTGAAAGCATTTTTCCCGATGCTCTTCAGCTTTGCTGCCTTAATAGTTACTTTTTTCAGCTTCTTGCATCCTTTGAAAGCATTTTTCGTAATCGAAGTAACAGTATACGTCTTTTTGCCAATCTTTACTTTATTCAAGATGGTAACGCTTTTCACTTTTTTCGATGTGCATTTCTTAACAACCGCATGCTTTCCGGAAATAGTATATACCAATTTTCCTTTTGTTGCGGAAGTAACTGCTTTACTTTTTTTGGGAGCCGTTTGACTGTTATTCGGGGTCGGATTTACCGGCTCCACATAATCTTCTTTAGAGAGCGTTGGCAATGAATAATTGGCGTAATCTTTTATTCCATTTCCCTGACAATCACTAAAAAACATTGATGTAACAATATGATGTTCATCAATTACCGACTTTGCTCCTTTTAAGAAATATGTATAAACAACCGGTTCCTCATCATCCCACGTAGCATCCAGCAGATACCACTGGTTTTCAATTTTCACCTGATTCCACATGTGCGTCAAACTGTAAACAGTAACACAAGGAATTTGATAATAATCACAAAGTATTTTTATCATTTTCGCATACGACTCACAACACCCTTCTTTATGCGTCATCAGATACCCAACCGAACGTGTTTCATTTGTTGCTGCTGCACTTAAAATATGAGAATTGTTACGGTAACTGTATGTTTTCACAACATAGTCATGAATTAATTTCAGTTTCTTCGCAGTCGAAACTTTTTGAACACCGGAATTATTAAGCGATTTAATAATCTCTTGTAAAAATCCACCGTATTCTAAAGCATCAGCCTGAAATGCTGTTTTATAATAAGCAGGCACCGGATGGATTGTTCCGGTATAAACACCATCTTTTTCTTTCATTTGTGTATGGTTAAAATACCGAATCCAAAATATAGACGGATTGTCTAAAACGACTGCTGTACTTGCTTGATACATGTTAGCAATGGTAATTTTATCTTTCGTTACAACTTTCACATTCTCCATTCTGCACTCGCCTTTATCCATGTCAAATTTATAATAATTATAAATTGTCGTATAGATTTTCTTCTCCACATCTGTAAGCCGGTTGTAATACCATTGATTACTTTCCATTGGTTTTTCTGCGTATGGAATTTCTTTTTCTGTTCCATCACTTTCTACCGTTCCGGCTATTTTTGTCGTACTCGCATTTGAGCTCCACAACGCACGCAAATGGTAATCCATCGCTTTTGTTGTGTCGATGCGGGTCACAATAACATCTTCATCTTCTAAGTACCATCCGGCAAAGGAATGGCCCTGCTTTGTGACATCCTGCGGTAGTACAATGTTGCTCTGTTTGTACTTATACTCAGTCGGAATTGTCACTCCATCCGGAAGTGTTCCGCCGTCTAAGTCAGTTGTTACATGATATACAGTACTTTCATAAATTGCCTGTAAGGAAAGTTCTCCGAAAGTCGTTGCTTCTACTTTTGTCATTACCTTGTTATTCAAGGTATTACGCCATCCACAGACATGCAATCCGGCTTTCTTTACGTTGGTTGGCAGGTCAAATTCATCACCGTAGGAGTAAGTTTTCGGGTATTCACCGATAAACTCACCGCCAAGGGTATCATAAGTGATGCCGTAAGTGCGGTTTGCTGCTTCCACATAGACTTTTAAGTTGTTCTTCAATGCATAATTGGACAGGAAAGGAATGGTTACGGTCGAATTCTTGTCTTCACAAGTCCCGGCACTTACCTCTGTTCCGTCTGCTGTTTCTACACGGTAGCTCTGAATATAACGATTTGTATTGCATTTCATAATCAGCGAACTGATTTTTTCGCCATACTCATACGTTACTTCATTTGTTTTGTTCAACTCACGGTCGCCAAGGAAAGCGGTTGTATCACTGTACTTTGTACTGAATGTTACCGATGGCTTTTTGTACCATGCTGCATAAAGCGTGGTATCTTTTGCAATATCCCACTTATTCTTTCCGGAACTGTAGTTGATTACAGCCGTTTCACGTTCCGTTACCGGAATCGTTTTTGTCCGGTCAGTTACCCATCCGGCAAAGTCATAAAATTTGGAATACAGATATGGGAAGTCTTCCCATGCATCATAAGTAAACTTGTACTCTGTTTTCGACTGTGAATTCGTCACAAACGTTACTTTGTACGTGTTTGGTTTCCAAATAGCATATACAATTACAGTATCTACTTTTCCACTCAAATCATCCACTACATCTCCATCTTTTGCATATGACCATCCAGTAAAGGAATAGCCGGTCTTCTCAAAACGGCATGTTGGATTGGCTTTTGTGTCATAGGTTACATCCAAGTCATCCATACTGCCGGAAGTGGCACCGTTCCCATCGAATACTACTTTGTGGGTTCTTGCCGTCCAATGTGCATAGAGCGTGTGGTTTTCCGCGCGGGTCATCTGTGTATCTTCCGTTACTTTTGTTCCACCGTTTTTTGCCGTGTACCATCCGTCAAAGGTGTAACCGTATCGGGATGCCGTTGTTAAGGAATAATCCTTATCGAACGTGTTTGGCAATTCAGCGTCTTTCACCTCTCCTCCGTTAGCATCAAAGGATACCGTATAAGTGATTGGTTCCAGAATTGCCTTGAAAATAGAGTTGCAATCCACCGTCATGGTGGTTCCCGGTTCTAACTTCTCCGGTTCTCCTACTGCTTCTCCGTTTGTATTCATTGAATATTTCTCCCAACGAATCAGTTTATATCCAATAGTCGGATAAAAGTCATCCGGCAGATTTGGTGAAAAAACTTCCTGATAGGAATGTTCTTCGTTCTGCACGTTGGTATTCTGATTGTTTCGGAAAGAAACCTGATAAACTTCCGGTGTCCATTTGGCGTATACGTCCGTTCCATCCGGAACTTTCAATAAAACGCCGTCTTTGTCGAAAATCTGAGTGTTTTTCTCAAAATATCCTTCAAATACATAGTGGTCTTTTTTCGGTGGATAGATGTTGCCGAAACTGCGGCTTTTTTCATCTTCCTTTCCTTCAAACACATATACCGAGTCATATTTCAAACCACTGCCCCCGCGGTTTATTTCACCGCCATCCGGAGCATCTGCATGAAGCGTAACTTCTTTTGCGGCTGCACCGATGTAAGGGAACTTGTCCGGGTCTTTTAAGATAGCCGGGATGTTGGTTCTGTACTTTGCTTTATATGTTGTCTGTAAGGAATTTTCCGGAGTAGTTACCGGACCACAAAGAGCAAAACTACTAGACGTATTATCTGTTCCGTCCAATGTAATGTTTGGAGAGTTACAATAGATAAAATTACGATAAAAACAATTTGTTCCTATTTTTTCTAGTGAATCAGGTAAATAAATATCTACGCGTCCACCATATCCATCCATTTCGCTTCCATATCCATCCGCACTAAACGCCCAATCATTAACCGTTTTCAGCCCCGTACAAGCCGTGGCGTCAACGACAATGCCTGAACTGGTGACGTTGAAGGAGCCATTGGACGCATAAAAGAATGAATCTTCATCAGATACTTTTAATTTCCCTATTGATTCTACTTTGTGATAAGCGATAATATTACCATCCTCATCACACTCCGGCACTTTGTCGGGAATCACAATGTTTTCTGTTATCTTTTTTGATGGTTTACCATCTTGATAAACACTATCAATTCTGACATTAAGAGCGGGACTTTTGCTGTTCCCCGCTTCTGTTTCGTACGACCATATAACACTCCCTTGCTCTGTACTTTCGTGTCCGCTTACCGGCACTACCGCATTCTGTTTTCCCTCTTTAATATAACAAGAACCGGCTAACAGGCCGGCAACAAACAATGCGCAGATAGCAAAGGATATAATATTTCTTTTTCTTGCTTTCATAAATAATCTCCTTTCTTAAAGCGATTCAGTTGTACGGCAGTTAGTTACTACCGGACTCCTGTTGTTTTTAGTATAGTATTAATATGTCTGTTAAGTGGAGCTAATTATATTAGCCCCACTCAAATACAGATATTATGTGTTAAATTAAATCTTCCTTTAATTCTTTTAAAATATTTTTAAAAATTGACAAATCTGTATAAGC
>UMBV01071827.1_pt1 | contig 23378 bp, 19 predicted proteins | sample 1964061 | NCBI WGS metagenome assembly UMBV01 (sample SAMEA4835951, study PRJEB28245) | human gut metagenome | biome: gut microbiome; material: fecal sample | place: Denmark | collected 2008
TTAAATGTTGTTCCGGGTCCCTTTTCAAGTGTTAGCTACATGTCAGAAAGCAAATGGGAAAATAGATTGACAACTAAATGGTATATCAATAGATCCTGACCGTTGTTGTGGCGCACAAATAGATAAACGAGATTTGCCTTTCGGACAAAAAATAAAGATGGCATTTTCAGGTGCATGGAACAGTCTTCGTCCTATCAATCGGTGTGGTTTTGGAAACTGGTATCTATGGGTATATGCCGCAGGATTTTGTGATGAAAGTCGCGGGATCGGATAATCCTTTTGCTGTGCCTGCTGCCGCCGTTTTAGATATTCCTCTTTATATCCGTGCAGAGACCGTCATTCCAATCGGAGTTGCATTGATGGGTAAGGAAATGAGTTTGGGAGCCGTCATTGCATTGGTTATCGGAGATGCGGGAATGGCGATACCGGAGATATCTATGTTGGCAAGTATATTCAAGAAAAAGTTAGTCGCCATGATAGTTGCCGTCATATTCCTTACGGCGGTAGTGTCTGGTTATTTGTTTAATGTTTTGTTGTGATTCAATATGGCAGGCGAGAAAAAGAAACATGTTCCTGCTGTTGTGGAACAAGCATTATTGAGGAGATTGAAAATGCCAATGGAATATCCTCTGAACATAAAATGTATAGAATGTAAAAGTGATATTAGTCCCATAAATTAACGTTTCAAAACATTTGCTTAATATGAAAATTCTGCTCCAGCATAAAATTCTTTTGGGATATGTAGGCTTAATGGCGATTATCGGTAGTATGGTCGCCATTGTTTTACATGAACGCAAGCGCGTAGCGGAGATAGAGCAAGAATCAATAACCATATTCCAAACACAAAGCAATATCAGCACTACCCATCGCCATATCACCGTGCTTGCGACTTTCGGGGAATCCGTCATGACGTGGACAGAGAAAGATTGTGAGTTATACCGTACACGTCGTCTGAAAGCGGATTCACTGCTGCAAATTTTACGCGAACAATGCAAGGAATTTGTGCGTCCGGAACAGGTGGATTCCCTCCGTACCCTGCTGCTCAACAAAGAGGAACATCTATTGCGGATGAAAGAGATTTTCCGGCAACAAAAACGTATCGACAGCCTGCTGGTCGGTCAATATTCACTTGTCACATCACAAGAAAATACCTCCCGTACAGTCATCCGCAAGAAAAAAGGGATAGCCGGATTCTTTGGAGGCAAGGAAACCGTACAATTGCCATCCGTTAATACAAAAGTGAAAGCACGGGGTAACGAGCTTATTTCTTTGCAGGAAAAACGTAGAAGAAATATAGAAACCTATACGGACAGTTTGCGGTTATATAACCGTGAACTCAACCGAAAACTGCGCACATTGATTACAAGCCTGGATGAGCAGGCATTGTCCGCTCTCCAGAACAAAGAAGTTCGTTTGAAAGATTCATACGAGCATTCTACCCTTGTAATAACCGGCCTGATAATCTTCTCCATTATCCTGTTGTTTGTTTTGTATCTTGTCATACAACGGGATATCAAGGTTAAGGCAAGGAACAGGAAACGCCTGGAAGAAACAATAGAACAGAACAATGCGTTGCTGGAAATGCGGAAGAATATTATTCTGACCATTTCTCATGACATCCGCGCTCCGCTGAACATCATCAGCGGCAGTGCCGAGCTGGCTATGGATACCCGTGAAAAGAAACGTCGGAACAATCACTTGGACAACATCCGAATTGTCTGTAAACACGTAGTACACTTGCTCAACAACCTGTTGGACGTATATCGTCTGAACGAGGCTAAGGAGACCCGTAACGATGTGCCGTTCAGCCTTAAAGACTTGTTGGAGCGTACCGTTTTCGGATTCTCCCACGTGGTCAATAACAAGGGAATCCTGTTCTGCCACGATTTTAAGGATACCGATGTCAAACTTTACGGCGATGTGGACCGTATCGAACAGATTATAGACAACCTGCTCAGCAATGCCGTCAAATTCACAGAAGCAGGTACAATCAGTTTGAATGCCTGTTATTGTAAAGGAGAACTGCTGTTAGAGGTCAAGGATACCGGTATCGGTATGAGTGAGGAGACGCTCTCCCGTATCTTCCGTCCGTTCGAACGCTTGAGTTCAGTGGCTAACGCCCAGGGATTCGGATTGGGGCTGCCAATCACGAAAGGACTTGTCAACCTGCTTGGCGGGACCATCAATGTGACAAGCAGTATAGACCAAGGCAGCACCTTCCGCGTGACACTTCCCATGAAGATAACGGATGAACCGATAGAAAGCGAGAACCGGATAATCCCACACCCGATGCACCTGCCCCAAAGTGTACTTGTCATTGATGATGACACGATGTTTCTTGGCGTAATAAAGGAAATGCTGGAACGTAACGGCATAACCTGTACAACTTGTGCAACCTCCAAAGAGGTCGTAAAGGCAATGCGGGGCAAGGATTATGACTTGCTGCTGTCCGACATTCAAATGCCGGGAACCAACGGCTTCGATTTGCTGACTCTGTTGCGGAACTCAAATATCGGAAACTCCCGTACCATACCCGTTGTGGCCATGACTGCGCGCGGTGACAGGGAAAAGGAGGCGTTTCTCCACGCGGGTTTTACAGATTGCATTTATAAGCCATTCTCTTCATCGGAACTGCTCAGCCTGCTTTCGATGGTAAAGAGCAATCAGGATGAAGAAAAACAAAATATTGATTTCAGCATGATACTCTCTGAAGTCAGCGACAAGTCGAAAACGCTTCTTTCCTTTATCTCCCAGTCGGAAAAAGACCGGGAGGAACTCGCTACGGCAATGAAAAACGGTGACAGGCAGAAATTGCGTGAAATCACCCACCGGATGCAACCGATGTGGGAATTGCTGCAAATGGAAGAAATCTTGTCGGCTTATCGCACTTTACTGAAAAATGAGACTATAAACGATAATATATTGAATGAACATACCCGGCAGATTATGGATTATGCCGCCATCCTTATTAAAGTGGCGGAAGCCGAGATAAAAAGAGTAACGAATGAAACGGAAGATACTGATAGTTGAAGACAACGTCGGTTTGTCACAGATGCAGAAAGACTGGCTCGCCCAGGCCGGTTATGATGCTGTGACGGCCATGAACGAAACGATAGCACGCTCGTTGATACGCAGAACACGGTTCGACCTGATATTGTCGGATGTGCGGTTGCCGGAGGGTGACGGTATTTCCCTGCTGGAATGGTTGCGCAAGGAAAAGAAAGATATCCCGTTTATTATCACGACCGAGTATGTTTCCGTTTCGGATGTGGTGCGCACCATCAAATTGGGAGCCAGGGACTACCTGCCCAAACCGGTACACCGGGAGCATCTGCTGGAGTTGGCGGAAGATGTGTTCCGTCCGGTGGCCACGGTGCGCAAAAAAGAGAAGGCGTTGTTTCACCGTACAAGCCCCAAGATCCTACAAGTGGAAAAGTTTGCCAGACTGGTCGCTCCGTCCGATATGTCGGTAATGATTCTCGGTGCCAATGGAACAGGTAAAGAATCAATAGCGCAAACCATCCATAATAACAGCGAACGCTGGAATATGCCGTTCGTCGCGGTAAACTGCGGAGCGTTGCCACGAGAGCTGGCCGCCTCGCTCTTCTTCGGGCACGAGAAAGGCGCGTTTACCGGTGCCGACAGCGCCAAGACCGGATATTTCGACATGGCGAAAGGCGGCACGCTGTTTCTGGACGAGATAGGGACGATGTCCTACGAGATCCAGTCCTTGCTCCTGCGGGTATTGCAGGAGAATACCTATGCTCCGGTAGGCGGCAAAGAACGGACAGCCGATGTGCGGATAATTGCCGCCACGAACGAGGATATGCAACTGGCCATCCGGGAGGGGCATTTCAGGGAAGACCTCTACCACCGGCTGAACGAGTTTGAAATCCGGCAGCCGTCGTTGGCGGAGTGCCCGGAAGACATCCTACCGCTGGCCGAATTTTTCCGTGAACGCTATTCCAAAGAACTGAAACGGGAAACGCAGGGCTTTACGGACGATGCCATGCGCAGGATGCTCGCCTATCACTGGCCGGGCAACGTGCGGGAGTTGCAGAACCGGATCAAACGTGCCGTGCTGGTCACGGAAAAGCCGATGCTGAATATGGAAGCATTGGATATGGAAATCCGTCCATGCGTAAATGATGATGCGCCATCACGTGCCGTCCTGCCACTGAGAGATGAAACGATGGAGAAAGAGAGTATCATCAATGCCCTAAAAGCTTGTAACGGACACCGGGAACAAGCAGCGGCGATGCTGAATATCAATCCGGCAACATTGTACCGGAAAATGAAGAAACACGGGCTAAAATGAAATAGATAACCGTAATTAGTGGAAATATCGCTGAATATATGTAATTTTGCAATTAAATAGAAAAAATCGGCATACTGTCAATAGGACAGTTACCGACGATATATAACATAAGACCGCAAGGCGTTTCTAATGGGAATCTGGAAAATTAACATTAACAGGAACTATTGCGTGATTGCTTATGCTATGCCTACGCATAGCGTGCATTCACCTATTCCTGTTAAGGCATTCCAGAGCCTCCATTAGAAGTAGTGTGTTTGCACGCTTCTTGTTTGACGGCTTCCGGTTGAGATTAAAATACCGGAATATATGCCAAAAATCCAAGCAGTAACGGCTATGACGCTGGACGGTTTCCTGCCGGATACCGCCGATATGTCGATGCGATGGGTGATGAACCACAGGAAAGGTTTTGCCTGTTGGCGTGAATGCTGTGACGCAAGGATTTTGCCCCATTCCATTCTGGACCTGCTGTGCGAGAAAGACAGCAAAGACAATACCTTTACCTATTTGGCTGAAGTTTCCGATTCCGAATCGCTGGAACTGCTCCGTGGACTCTTCCACTACAACCTCGTGGACGAACTGGTCATCTACCTGCTTCCTATTTCCTCCGGCCGGGGAACTTCCATACAAAACATTCTTCCCGCTCTGCAATGGCGGTTGCATAAAGCCACTGTCTTCTCCAACGGCATCTGCCGTCTGATTTATCGCGATCCTTGCAAGATGTAACTTGCACATTGCGAGAATCCTTGCATTTTGCAAGACCGTTTTTCATCTCAATTTTTCCTTCGATAATTTTTATTTCGCTGTATTTCAGCGGAATGCCTGTGTCATTCCCTGAAATGCAGGGTCATTGGTACGCCATTAGCCCTATATCATAGTATAACCTGTTGCGCGACAAGGTGTAATCAGTCATTATTTACACTCTAAAGACAGATCATATTATGATACAGATAGACCGTGAGACCTTCCAGATGATGCTTCACCAGATTATGGAACGGTTTGACAAGATTGAAGACAAACTGGGCCGCATGAACCGGCAGACTTCCGCCCTTGACGGCGACAAGCTGCTGGATAACCAGGATATGTGCGAGTTGCTCGGTATCACGAAACGCACCCTTGCACGGTATCGTCAGAAGAAACTCGTGACCTACTACATGATAGACGGGCGCACCTATTACAGGTCGTCCGAGGTCAAGGAGTTTCTGAACCGCAAAGGCAGACTCTCCCTCGCAGAGATGGAGCGAAACAAAATCAATGTTTAACAAATTAAAATGAAGAATCGCGATGGAAATTATCAGTATGGACATTAGAACTTTCGACGCGCTCATGGCACGTGTGAAAACCATCGAGGAAAAGGCCGACCTGCTCTGCAAACGGCAGGAAGACCTCGGCCTGAAAAAATGGCTGGACAACCAGGAGGTATGCGACATTCTCGGCATATCGAAACGTACCCTGCAAGAATACCGCGCCAAAGGATTACTGCCTTTCGGCAGGATCAAGAACAAGCTGTTCTACAAGCCGGAAGACGTGGAGAAAGTATTACAGTCGTATTATCATGCTAATTCAAAGAAACTATGAGCCACTATTTCATTGACAAACAAGACCCGCGTGTGGCCGACCTTCTCCGCCGTCTGGAGAACACCGGCAAGGCACTGAAGAAAATGGAACCGAACTGCCAACGATCGTTCAACGGCGAACGTTTCATGAATGATGTGGAACTGGCAAAACTCCTGCGTATTAGCCGCCGCACCTTGCAGGAATACCGGTCATTGCGCATCCTGCCTTACTACCTGATACAAGGCAAGGTGCTGTACAAGGAATCGGAGATCCAGCAACTGCTGGAAGAGGCACACAGAAAGTGCCTTGATGAACAGCGGAAATGGTTATGATTTGAGTAAGCGGTTTCCGCGGAACAATACGAGAGGAACAGCCCGGTAACACGGATTGTTCCTCTCATTTTTATTACTGCTTGCTTATACGGACTTTTTTTGCCGCTTGGGTTAGGCGATAACTTCTTCGTAGAGGTTTATCGGCCGCTTTGCCGACATTTCCCGCAACGCTTTCGTGTCCTCGTCCACTTTCCGGCTTTCCACCTCGGCATAGATCTGGGTAGTCGTGATGCTGGTGTGTCCCATCATACGGCTCACGGTTTCTATCGGAATACCCAGCGAGAGCGTGATATGCGTTCCGAAATTATGCCTGGCCTTGTGGAAGGTCATGTAGAACCCGTATTGTTCGCCGACCTCTTTCGTGAGTTTAATCAGGTAACTACGGCAATACACGTTGAAAATCTTATCGCTACATCGTTCCGATTTGTATTTCTCTATAATTCGCGCGGGAATATCCAGCAACCGGATATAAGAGGCGACATCCGTCTTTTTCCGCTTGATACGAATCCACCGGCTTCCGTCTTCTTTCTGTATAATATCCTTTTCCGACAAGCGTTTCAGGTCGGCATAAGCCAGGCCGGTGAACGTCGAGAAGATGAACCAGTCGCGGACACGTTGCAGGTTGGGTTTATCGAGTTGTGTCGCCATCAGTTTCGTCAGGTCCTCGTATTTCAGATGACGGCTTTTGCGCTTCGGCAGTTCCGGGTGCAGTTCATCGTAAGGGTCACGCCGTAACGTTCCCTGGCTCAAGGCGCGTTTAGTCATCTTTTTCAGACGGTACAAGTGTTCATGCACGGTCTTCTGCTGCATCCCGCAGTCGCTTCGCAGGAACAACTCGAAATCGTCATAAAAATCCTGGTCGAGGCTTTTCAAAGTGACATCTTCCGTTTTCTTCTTATCCCGAATAAACTCATGCAAATGTTTATAGGAACGTGTATAGCTTTCGTAGCTCCCTTTTTCCCGGTCCACACCGATCCTTTTCTTGAACTCCTCGTTATGCTCCCTGAACAGGGCCAGCAAGGTCAGTTTCTTCTCGCCGATACCCAGCATGGCATTCTTGATCAATTCGGCCGTAACGAACCCCAGACTGTTTTTAATCCGCTTGTAATGTCCACGGATTTGCTTGTCAAGGTCATCTATGGCACGATTCACTGTAAGGGCGTTCTCGCTTCTGCCGTCGGCACGTCCCGTTTCGGGATTCCACAAGGCGGGGTTTACGGCTACCTTGATGCCGATTTGTTCCCACCTGGCATCGACACTCACCTTGCACAACAGCTGGCATGTTCCGTCCTTGCGCACCTTTGTACGGTTGATATAGAACAGGATGGCAAACGTGCTGCGGTGCTTTGTCTCTTTATTCCGAATGTTGTTGTTTACGTTCATGATTGATAAGTTTAATATTCCACAATACAGGTTAAATGGCGACCGAGAACCGCTCGGCGACTTTGGCATCGAGCATCCGGGTGTCGTCCTCCACTTTGTCATCGGTCACATGGGCATAAATCTGGGTGGTGCTTATCCGCTCATGTCCCAATATCTTGCTTACGGTCTCAAGCGGGACTCCGTTCGACAGAAGCACGGTCGTCGCGCTGGTATGCCTTCCGGCGTGGAATACCAGCCGTTGCTCGATACCGCACAAAGCGGCGATGGTTTTCAGCGCGCCATTCAATTCACTATTGCTGTACATCGGCAACAGTTTTCCTTCCGGTGCGGCATCCCTGTACTTTTCAAGGATATAGAGCGGAATATCCAACAAGGGAACTTCATAGCTGATTTTTGTTTTCTTGCGGGAGGTCTTAATCCACAGGGTACCGTCTTCGACAGCTACGAGGTCTTCATCCGACAAGCGGCACATATCCCCGTATGGAATGCCGGTAAAGCAGGAAAAGAGGAACAGGTCGCGGATATGGTAGAGTTTCCGGTTGTGGAGCGGCGTTGACATGATACGCTCCAGTTCCTGTTCCGTGAGATACTTTATTTCCCTTGCAGGCCGTTCCGCCTCATAACTGGCAAACGGATTGGACGTGAGGATACCCGCCGACTTCGCTCTCCGGATAACCGTCATCAGCCGTGTGGTCAGCAGCAGGATGGTTCCCGTACCCAGTTGACAGTCCGTCCGCAGGTGGAGATCGTACTTGTCGATGAAAGAACGGTCCAATGCCGTGAACGGAATGTCCGACAGGTTGTATTCCTTGTTGAGAAACCGTATGAGGTGGCTGCAAGCATACTTGTAGGATGTGGCCGTGCTTTCCACACGATTGACCCCGATTTTCTTCTCGAATTTCTTTATGAAACGGAGGAAGAACGCCACCAAAGTTTCCTGCCCGTAAGCCATGCCCAAAAGGATACATTTCACCTCCTCGGCAGATACATTCTCCCGAAGGGCAAACAAGTCCTGATAGATGGAGAGTGCCGAAGCGCGTATCTCGTCCAACTGCCGGTTGATTTCCCTTGACCTTGCGCTCTTCCCCGTGGCGCGTCCGGAAAGCCATGCCGATTCCGGAGCCGTCATCTTCACGCTGAAAGCCGCCTCGGAATACTTACCTACATTCAACCTGCCCATAATCGGGCATTGTCCCTGCTCGTCCGCTTCGCTCTTTTTCAGGTAGAACGAAACCCTTACATCTTCTTGATTCATAGCTCTATACTTTTAATTGCAAAATTAACCCGTATAGAGTTACCTGTCGGCATGAAAAATATGGCAAAACATAGAAACAGACCCCTGAAACAGAGAACAATAGGCATATTTGACCGATATACGGAAAATTATGCGTATCTTCGCTCTCGCAAACAAGGGTTCTTTGAGATGGCAGAAGCAAAATCAGGGTGGATTCCGTTACGTTTTCACCACCGGATTGATGCTAAAAAAGGCAACGGATAGGTAGCAAAATTACCTCATAACCTCTCAATATCCCGCTTTTTCAGTAAAAGGAAGAACATTGTCATTCAACACCCAATTCCTTTAGCCTCCAATCACTTACTTTATTCCACCAAAATCTGCCTGAATCTCACGAATTCTTTATATATTTGTACACACATCAATGATTTTAAACTAAAAGAAAAACAATATGGATAAAGATTCAAAGCAAGTAGTAGTTCTTCTGACACATCCCAATATAAAAGAGTCGCGAGCTAACAAGGCATTGATGGATGCTATTAGTGACATGGGAGAGGTAGCCATATACAATTTATATGAGATGCGTATGGAAGATGCTTTTAATGCAGAGATATGGAGCACTATCATATCGCATGCATCTGCGCTTGTATTTCAGTTTCCGTTCTATTGGATGTCGGCTCCTTCTTTATTGAAGAGATGGTTGGATGAAGTATTTACTTATCTGGCAAAAACTCCTGCTGTGGCTGGTAAGACATTGATGGTGGTCACTACTGCCGGCTCTGAACATGATGCTTATAGAAGCGGAGGAAGAAATCGTTTTACGGTGGATGAGTTGTTAAGACCTTATCAAGCAAGTGCTGTACATGCTGGAATGATATGGCAAACTCCTCTTGTAGTCTATGGAATGGGGACTTCGGAAGCTAGTAAAAATATAGCAGAAGGGATAAATTGCTATAAGCAAAGAATTGAAGCATTGGTGAAGAAAGACATTTTCAGTGATAATTGGTAATAGTAGGACCATATCGAAATGGAACATTCTTTTTCATTTTTGAATGTTTGTTTTTCTCTTTATCTTTTTCTAAAATACTGATTTTAAGCAATAAATAAAATATTGTATGAATTGGCATATTTCTTGTGTTAACTCATACATGAAACTTTATATTATATCAAACAGATTACCCGTTAAGGTTACCAAAGAGGATGAAACGTTCGTGTTTTCACGAAGTGAAGGCGGACTGGCTACCGGTTTGGACTCACTTCAGATTTCCTACGAAAAACATTGGATTGGATGGCCTGGAATATGCGTTGACAACGAAGAAAGTAAAGAGGAAATCACTTCTAGATTGGAAGGAATAAATTTCCACCCAGTATTCTTGTCCGAAATACAGATAAAGAATTATTATGAAGGCTATAGTAATAGTACTATTTGGCCATTATGTCACTACTTTTTTGTTTATACGCTGTATCGGAACTCTTTCTGGCAATCGTATCAGGAAGTGAACCAGTTGTTCTGCGATGCCATTTGCCGCGTGATACGTCCAGGTGACAAGGTGTGGATTCAAGACTATCAGCTAATGCTGCTTCCCGGAATGCTTCGGAAGGTTTACCCGGATTTGAATATCGGATATTTCCATCATATCCCTTTCCCTTCCTATGAACTTTTCCGGATATTACCGGAGCGTGCAGAAATCCTGAAAGGATTATTGGGTGCTGACTTTATAGCTTTCCATACTCATGACTATATGCGGCATTTTATCAGTGCTGTCGAACGGGTATTGCGTATTGACTTTAAACTGGACGAAGCACAACTCGGGAATAGAGTAGTTAGGACCGATGCTCTTCCTATGGGAATCAACTACGGACTGTATCACAATGCTTCTTCCAGACCGGAAGTACGGCGGGCGATAGACCGTACACGGAAATTTTTCGGGAATCATAAGTTGATTCTTTCTGTAGACCGCTTGGATTATAGCAAAGGCATTCTGCACCGTTTATGGGGATTTGCTGCTTTTTTAGAATGTCATCCTGAATATTGTGGAAAAGTTACATTGGCAATGGTCATTGTTCCATCACGTGACCATGTAGATAGTTATGCTGAGCTAAAAACCAAGATTGACGAAGAAATAGGTTCTATAAACGGACAGTATTCTACGATGGACTGGACTCCGGTTTGCTATTTCTATCACGGTTTTTCATTTGAAGAACTGGTGGCAATGTACTATATAGCTGATGTAGCTTTGGTAACTCCACTTCGTGATGGCATGAATTTGGTTGCCAAGGAATATGTAGCCTCGAAAAATAATAATCCGGGTGTTTTGATTTTGAGTGAAATGGCAGGTGCAGCTATTGAGATGACGGATGCATTGTTGATTAACCCCAATGACACTGAGGAGATAAAGCAGGCCATTTGTCGGGCTTTGGAGATGCCCGAACAGGAACAACTGAAACGCTTGCAACACATGCAGAAAATTATTTCCGTACAAACGGTTAATAAGTGGGCGGCAGACTTTGTAAGTGAATGGAGCGATACGTGCCGTAAGAATGAACAGCTTCGTAAGAAAAGGATATCCGCCGGTATTATTGGTGCCATCAAAATGAAATATAACCAGGCTAAGCAACGGCTTATCTTGCTGGATTATGACGGAACGTTGGCGTCGCTCAAGACACGACCGGAAAATGCTAAGCCCACCCCTGAACTCATTGCCACATTGCAGAAGCTGGTTTCCGACCCGGCCAACCATGTTGTTGTGAATAGTGGTCGCGACCATTTTACTTTAGAAAAATGGTTGGGAAATTTACCTATTGCAATGGCTGCGGAACATGGTGCTTTCTATAAGGAAAATGGCATCTGGCACAAAAACATAAACAAAGCGGAATGGAGTTCCGGATTGGTGTCCATCTTGAAGCTTTTTGTCGAAAAGACGCCTCGTTCCCACCTTGAAGTCAAGGAAACGGCTTTGGCATGGCATTACCGGGAAAGTGATGCATGGTTAGGAGCTTTGCGGGCACAGCAACTTATCAATGTGCTGGTTAACATCTGTATACAGCAAAAGCTGCAAATCATACAAGGAGATAAAGTAGTGGAGATTAAGTCTCCCGATTATAATAAAGGTTCCGAAGTGAGACGCCAGTTGGAAAAGAAACATTATGACTTTATCATAGCTATGGGAGATGATACTACGGATGAAGATATGTTCAAAGCTTTGCCGGTGAATGCAGTGACAATCAAGGTGGGATATGTGTCGGAGGCAGCAAGCTATAATATGCCATCACAAACGGAAGTCCTGCCTTTTCTTCAAATTCTGGCGAACAAGAAAGACATGAAACAACCCATTGGCGAGAATGTCAAAACAAGCTTGAAAGGGGTATTCGATTTTTTCAGAGACTTGTTAAAAACAAAATAGTAAAAATGAGTAATTTAAATTATGGGGTAGTAGGCAATTGTCGGACTGCCGCACTTATATCCGAAAAAGGCAGCATAGACTGGTTGTGTTTTCCCGATTTTGATTCTCCGTCTATCTTTGCATCACTACTTGATCGGGAAAGAGGAGGAAGTTTTGGATTTGACGTTACAGAAGACTATCATATCTCACAATCTTACGTTCCTCACACTAACATATTGTCTACTTCTTTTTCTTCGAAAGAGGGAGAATTTGTCGTACTTGATTACATGCCTTATTACCGTTCCTGCGAAAATGCTCATTATCTTCCGGCAGAATTGTATCGATATGTGAGGTGGATAAAAGGTAAGCCCCGTTTCAAAGTAAACTATGTCCCTGCTCCCAATTATGCGCAAGGTAAAGTGATTCATAATGTCACTTCTGAATTTATAGAAAGCTATTGTTCTTCTGATAATAAAGATAGACAATATTTGTATTCTTCCCTTCCTTTGCAGAACATCGAACAGAAAAAAGAAATTATATTGGAAAAAGATGAGTTCTTTCTTTTGTCATACAATGAAAAGGTCATTCCGGTGGACATTGAACGGGAAAAAATTGAATATTGCCGTACTTTGGTTTATTGGCTTAATTGGACCAACCGTACTAAGAGATATTTTCTCTATAATGATGTGATAGAAAGAAGCATGCTGGTTTTGAAACTGATGTCTTACTATAACGGAGCCGTACTGGCCGCCCTTACTACCAGTTTGCCCGAATCCGTCGGCGAAGTACGTAATTGGGATTATCGGTTCTGTTGGTTGAGGGATGCCTCCATGTCTATCGAAACTTTGTTCCAGATAGGCCATATAGGGGCAGCAAGACGTTTTATGAAGTTCATACAGTCCACTTTCGTATCCAAGCACGAATCCTATCAGATAATGTACGGCATTCGGGGAGAAAGGCAGCTGACCGAGATTATTCTGGAGCATTTGTCCGGATATAAGAATTCCAAACCAGTACGGATAGGTAATGATGCTTACCATCAAAAGCAGAATGACTCGTTCGGTTATCTGATGGATTTGATTTACCAGTACTATCGGCTGATGCCCGGTACATTAGACGAAATAGAGGATATGTGGGAAATGGTAAAGAGCATTCTTTCCACGGTAATGGAAGATTGGAAGAAACCAGATAAGGGGATATGGGAAATCAGAGGAGAAAGCCGCCATTTTGTTTCATCCAAAGTGATGTGTTGGGTGGCTTTGGACCGTGGTGCAAAGATAGCTTCCATGCTCAATAAATACGGTTATAGTGAACGTTGGCAAAAGGAAGCTGACAAGGTATGGCAGGATGTAATGACATATGGATGGAAGGAAGAACTTCAAAGTTTCTCGCAGACTTATGATAATATGGCAATGGATTCCTCTTTGCTGTTGATGGAACCTTACGGTTTTATTGCAGCAGACGATATCCGATACCATAAGACAGTGAAGGCTGTGAAAAAAGCTCTTTTGCATAAGGGATTGATGTACCGGTATAACAGCGAAGATGATTTCGGGCTTCCTTCCTCGGCTTTTACCATTTGCACTTTTTGGCTGATACGTGCGCTTTTTGTTATCGGAGAAAAGGAAGAAGCCCGTTGTTTGTTTGATGATGTTCTGACATATTCCAATCATTTGGGGTTATTCAGTGAGGATATTGATTTTAATACGAAGGAACAACTGGGGAATTTTCCACAAGCTTATTCGCATTTGGCATTAGTCAATACGGCTATTCTGTTTGCAGAAGAAAATAAGAGATTGGCTTTTATCCGGCCGTAACGAGGAGGGGAACTTAATTAATACTGCAAATGGGAGCATTTTGTATTTGTCCTTCTTTCTTTCGTTTTTAATTCCATTGAATGATGATACCTTTCTTTTTTTATGTATTTTTGCATAAATAAAATTTCACTATTTCGGCAGTTGTTTTGTACTCATATCGCTGATATAGTTTAGGAACTCAAAATAAAGGATTATCATGTTACGGAAGATTAGACTGACTTTTGCAATGATTTGCTTTGTACTCATCACCTTGTTGTTCCTTGATTTTACGGGAACGTTGCATGGGTGGTTCGGCTGGTTGGCCAAAATCCAGTTTTTGCCGGCTGTATTGGCGCTAAATGTGGGAGTGATATTGTTTCTTGTAATTCTCACTTTGGTATGCGGGCGTATCTATTGTTCTGTGATTTGCCCCTTAGGGGTATTTCAGGATATACTGGCATGGCTGGGCCGGCAACCTAAAAAACGCAGGAAGCTTCCTTACTCTTATTCTCCGGCCTTATCTTGGCTGCGCTATGGCGTATTGGGTGTGTTTATCATTGCTTTGATTGCCGGAATTGGTTCATTGGCTGCTCTACTTGCACCCTATAGTGCATACGGACGTATTGCCAATAATCTTTTTCAACCTATATGGCAATGGGGCAACAATCTGCTTGCTTATCTGGCTGAACGGGCAGACAGTTATGCCTTTTATGAAACGGATGTATGGTTGAAGAGCCTGCCGACTTTTATTATTGCTGCCGCTACTTTGGCTGTGCTTGTTGTTCTGGCCGGACGCAACGGACGAACCTATTGTAATACGATTTGCCCGGTAGGAACGGTCTTGGGCTTCCTTTCACGTTATTCGCTTTTCCGCATCACAATAGATTCGGAAAAGTGCAACCAATGCAGTCTTTGTTCACGCAACTGCAAGGCAGCCTGCATCAACTTTAAGGAGCATCAGATTGATGCAAGCCGGTGTGTGGTTTGCATGAACTGCATTGAGAAGTGCAAGCATGGAGCCATTTCCTACAAGTATCATCCTTTCGGTAAACCTGCTGCGGGCAAGGCAGATTCGGAACAGATAAACGAAACCCGCCGCAGTTTTTTCACAGCAACGGCTCTGGTTGCAGCCACTTCTGTTTTAAAAGCGCAGGAAAAGAAAGTAGACGGAGGACTGGCAGCCATTGAAGATAAGAAGATTCCTGAGCGAAGCACTCCCCTCACTCCTCCCGGCTCATTGAGTGCCCGCAATATGGCGCAACACTGCACGGCCTGCCAGCTCTGTGTGTCGGCATGTCCCAATCAGGTTCTTCGTCCTTCTGCAGACTTAAGGAAATTGATGCAACCGGAAATGTCATACGAACGCGGCTATTGTAGACCGGAATGTACAAAATGTTCGGAGGTATGTCCTGCAGGGGCTATCCGTCCGATAACCAAAGCTGATAAATCATCCGTTCAGATAGGGCATGCCGTGTGGGTAAAGAAAAATTGCATACCACTGACGGATGGTGTGCAGTGTGGCAACTGTGCACGCCATTGTCCGACGGGAGCCATACAAATGGTGCCGAGTATACCTGAAGACAAGGATTCTCCAAAGATTCCGGTAATCAATGTGGAGCGTTGTATCGGCTGCGGGGCATGTGAGAATCTTTGTCCGGCCCGTCCGTTCAGTGCCATCTATGTGGAAGGACATGAAAGACATCGAATTATATAACAAAGTAGAATTTCTATAAGTATGGAAGAACATCATAAAAACAATATGAACCGTCGTGATTTCTTGAAGATAGTGGGAATTACAACCGCCACATCTACTGCTGCCCTCTATGGATGTGGTTCTAAGGAAGGAAGCAGTGAAGGCAGTAAAGTATTGGGCCCCATTCCGACGGATAAAATGACCTATCGTAGTTTTCCTGGTTTGGGGAGTGACAAAGTTTCTATTTTAGGATATGGCTGTATGCGCTGGCCTACCGTTCCTGCTCCGGATGGAAAAGGGGAAATGATAGACCAGGATGCTGTAAACGAACTGGTGGATTATGCCATTGCCCATGGCGTGAATTATTTCGATACGTCTCCGATGTATGTACAAGGATGGAGTGAGAAGTCTACGGGAATAGCTCTGAAACGCCATCCACGCGAATCGTTCTATCTTGCCACCAAACTATCCAATTTTCATCCTGATACCTGGACTCGCGAGGGTTCCATCGCCATGTACCGTAAGTCGTTCGAGGATATGCAGGTGGACTATATAGACTACTATCTGCTACACATGATTGGTGGCGGTGGCATGGAGCAATTCCGCAAACGCTACATAGACAACGGTATGATTGATTTTCTTGTCAAGGAGCGTGAAGCAGGACGCATCCGCCGTTTGGGATGGTCGTTCCACGGAGATATCGAAGTCTATGACTATGCCTTGCAGATGCATGACCGTGGTGAAGTTCATTGGGACTTTGTACAAATACAGTTGAATTATGTGGACTGGAAACATGCTTCGGGCAGCAACTTCAAGGCAGAGTATCTGTATGACGAGCTGGCCAAGCGTAAGATCCCTGCTGTCATTATGGAGCCTCTGCTGGGTGGGCGGCTCTCCAATGTCCCCGACCATATTGTGGCACGGCTGAAGCAGCGCGAACCCGAACGCAGTGTGGCGTCTTGGGCATTCCGTTATGCCGGTTCTCCCCAGGATGTACTGACAGTGCTGAGCGGCATGACTTATATGGAACATTTGCAGGATAACATCCGTACTTACTCTCCATTGGTACCACTCACAGAAGAGGAAACTCAGTATCTGTATGATACGGCAGATTTGATGATGGAGTACCCCACCATACCTTGCAACGACTGCAAGTACTGCATGCCTTGCCCGTATGGAATTGACATTCCTGCCATCTTGATACATTACAATAAATGTGTCAATGAAGGAAATGTGCCGGAAAGCAGCCAGGATGAGAATTATCGGAAAGCACGCCGTGCTTTTCTCGTAGGATATGACCGAAGTGTACCCAAACTGAGGCAGGCCGACCATTGTACCGGGTGCAACCAGTGTTCTCCGCATTGCCCGCAAACGATTGATATTCCCAAAGAACTGCATCGTATTGACAAATTTGTAGAACAGTTGAAACAAGAGACTTTATAAAATGGAGAGTATCATTGACATACTGCACAAGGGAGGATACTCTTGTGTTATGAAGAACCGGGAGGAAGTCCGTACTTTCACCCAACGGGGAGTAGCGGATTTGTATGATTTGTACCAGGCAGATTCTGCATTTATGAAGGGGGCTGCCATTGCCGATAAGGTTATAGGGAAAGGTGCCGCTGCTTTGATGGTACTGGGAGGCTTTAAAACGGTCTATGCCGATATAATCAGCACTCCTGCGCTGGCATTGCTGTGCGAAGCAGGAATTGAAACGACTTTTGCCCAAGAGGTTCCCCATATCATTAACCGTGACAAGACCGGCTGGTGCCCGTTGGAGACGGCTTGCATGGAGCTGAATACGGTAGAGGAGATGTATCCGGTGATTCAGAATTTTATATCAAGAATCAGGGCAAAATAGCAACAGCCTGCTCTCTTTCCCTGATTACCTGATGCCTTTCTCTTCCAGCATCTTGAAGTCTTCCTTGAGCATACCGACATCATCCAGTGTGCGGGCTTCATTGTGGTCGTTCAGATAGACTCTGGGTCTTTCGATAAACAGAGCGCTGGTGACAGATAAAGAGTCATTCCGGTATGGGGTCTCCACTCCACCTATTTCCAGCATTGTCTGGAAGAATGAGGCACTGGAAGATACATTCTTCTGCCTATTGGCTTGTGCGGCCTCCAATAACGATGGGTATCTCTGCCGGTAGTTGTCGGACATCCAAATAAAGAATGGCACATGTATCTGATAATAGGAAGGTACCGGTGAAGCATGCAGAAAGAGATGCCGGTTGTCATCGAAAATATCTTCTCCATGGTCTGAAGTGTATATCAGGGCAGAATTGACATGTTGTTCTTGAAGCATATCTATCAGACGAACCAGAAAATTATCCGTGTAGCGGATAGAATTGTCATAGGCATTAATCAGGTTGTCTTTGTATTTCACTTCCGCATCAACGGGCATGTCCGGCAGGAAGAAAGCCTGCTCTGCCGGATAGCGCTCTTTATAATTAAAATGAGAACCGTAAGTGTGGAGAACTATAAATTGCCTGGAAACTCCTTTGCCCAGTTCTTTTGCTACCAGTTTCAACAGTTCGTTATCAGAGGGGTTGTAATTGGAATCCCCTACATCTTCTTTAATGAAATCATACGTGTCGGCTTCTTTGCCGAAGAAGTCTATAAATGAGTGGTTATAACGCTGGTTCGAGAAAAAGGCGGTCTGGTAACCGGCTTCCTTGAATGCTGTGATAATCCCTTTTTGATAATAGATGGAATCAAAACTGGAAGCACTGACCGGTGACAGCAACATCGGAACACTCTTGTGGGTAGTGTTTGATTCTGTCAGCACATGGCTGAAAGCTGTCAGTCCGCCAATGCCCGACAGTCCCGGGTTAGTCTCCCGTTCGTAGCCGTACAAAGCCCAGTTGCATGCCCGTGAGGTTTCTCCCACCACCATTACATATACTTCCCTTTCATCAGCCTGATGAGTACTTCTAGCATGAAAGGTAAAATCTTTAGAGGTCTTGTGATAATTCCGCGTCTGGGACGTCCGTTGAAAAGCAAGTGCTATGTTGTAGCATACGTTGGCAGGATACAGTTCGGATTTCGGCTCATACCGGTTATCTGTCAAATAAGCAGTGCCTAAGGATAATATTCCGGCAGACAACACATACAGAGTGCGACGGCGAGCTTGCCGGATGAATGCTTCGGACAGTCTGCGTTTGTGTACAATGGATATGGTTGCCAGAATTAATGCAGGTATATAGAGCACTACCACAATAACGATGGCAGGTATCAGATTGTCCAGCAGTTCCAGCGCCTCGCTCGAATTGGTTGTCACCAGATTCAGAAACATATCCACTGCGATAATGGACTGACCGAAAAGATACAGCAATACAAGCTGGAAGGCTCCGAAGAAGATGAACGGAAATAGCAGCCAGAATGTCCTGCCACAGTTTCTCGACCAAGCCATTACAGCATAATATATAGAAAGGGGTAGCAGGATATTACATATCTTTGCCGTCCATGATATGGGTTCTGTAAAGCATAGCACTACATTGGGCACTATCAGAATGACCAGAAACAGATAGAACAAATGTTCCTGATTGTCGAACCATTTTTTTATGTCTCTAAAAAGCTTCATTGATATTGAATATAAATCCGGTCTGGTGTTTGCCAAAACCTAAATCCAAACGTACGTTTACTCTCTTTTTGAACTCCCAGCGGTAGCCGAAACCATAATTAGGAAGAATATGCCTGGCCTCCAATTCCGAGAAATTCGGGAATATGGTTCCCGCCCCTACCCATACGGCAACTCCATTTCGCTTCCATACATGTTGGCGTAGTTCCAGCTGGGCATCCATTGCACACTTGTCACGGTAGCGCCCCTCATAATAGCCACGCATAGAATAGGAACTTCCCAATGTTGCCATCAGTCCCCAGGGCGGATTTCCGTAGTTCAGCAGAGTATGGAACTGGCCTGCCAACACCCCACCCTTCCACACGGACTGGTAATAGCTGGTCGTCAGTTCCGTATTGCTGAATGCATATTTATTTCCCAAAAAGGCCGGACTGAAGCGCTGGTCTATCCGTAGGTAATATCCTTTATAGGCATTTGTCAGAAAATCGCGTGAATCATACAACAAGGAAAACCCCAAGCTCACGTTGGTGCTACGCGCTTTCATTCCTTTCCATAATTCCGGTTTTTCAAAGTCATGTCCATACACGTAATCAAATGTTGTCATCGGACCGATATAAAAGTTACGTGCCATCCGGAACATGAAGTCCACCTTAACCTGCGCCTGAAAGCGATCGTATTCACTCTCATTGTCATCATTGGCTCCATTGTCATATCCTTGTCCCCAGTAAAGGCTTGGGAAAGAATAGAAATACAGATTGTAGTTCAACCGGTATTTGTCTTGGGGAAACAGATGGTTTCCACGTACTCCCAGCAAATAGAATCCCACTGTGGAGACATCCCCATACAGAGAGACATTGGACGGAGGGAGAATACTATCGTTCCGGTCGGTACGGTAGAGTCCTGCCGCCACCAGTCCGATTCCAAATTTGGTGTCACTGGAATAATGAGGCCCGCCTATAATGCTGAAATCAAATTTCTTGTTTTTCTTTTCTTTGTTGGCATCGTTGAAGTAATTCAAAATTTTTCCGAAAAAACTGCGTTTCTTGGGAAGCGAGTCTATCGGATACGTAGAAATTGAGTCCACAGAGTTTTTTGCTTCTGCAAGGTGTGTTTGTGCATGAACAGCCGTTTCTGTAATCAGCATCAATATTGGTAATATCCATTTTGTCAATTTAGTGTCCATTTACTTGTAGAAAACTTCCGTGGCAAAGTTAGTTTTTATGTTCTTCATTACAACAATGTTACTGTTCTTTTTGTTTCCAATTTTTCTCTTTTAATGTTCATTTCTACATTGCATGTGGGGTTCACTCTTTTTAACTACATCATTTATAGAACTTTCCTCGATTTATACTGTTATTTTAATATTACAAAGAACAACATGATATTGAATTATGAAAACAGCAATGGACATTCCCGATAAAGAGGGACAGAAACGACTGGTAATCGTAGGCGGCGGCTTTGGCGGATTAAAGCTGGCACGAAAATTGAAAAGCAACAAGTTTCAGATAGTTTTACTGGATAAGAATAACCATCACATCTTCCAACCGTTACTCTATCAAGTGGCCACAGCAGGTATTGAACCGAGTGCCATATCATTCCCATACCGAAAAATCTTCAAAAAAAGAGAGCATTTCCATATACGTATTTGTGAAGCACAGCAAGTCTTCCCGGAACACAATCTGCTGGAGACTTCCATCGGCACGCTGGCATACGACTATTTGGTCATTGCCACCGGCTGCAACACAAATTATTTTGGAAACGACGGGCTGGAAAAACAGACCATGGCACTAAAGAATACTTCGGAAGCCTTGTTCAACCGAAACCAGATATTGGATAGTTTTGAACAAGCCCAGAACACCGGTAATAAAGAAGAGCGCAGGCGTCTGATGACCTTTGCCATTGTAGGCGGTGGAGCTACGGGAATAGAGTTGGCTGGTGCTTTGGCCGAGATGAGGAAGTTTGTCCTTCCTCAAGACTATCCGGACTTGAATATCAATGAGATGCGTATCATCTTGTTGGATGGCTCTTCCCGGCTCTTGTCTGCTTTTTCAGAAGAGTCTTCCAAAGAAGTGGCCGATTATCTGAAGAAGCGTGATGTGGAAATCAAATTGAACCAACGGGTGATGGGATACGAGAATTATCAATTGGCATTGAATGACGGGACTGCCATCGATACCAAAAATGTATTCTGGGTGGCCGGTGTCAAGGCAAACAGCCTTCAAGGATTGCCTGCCGATGCCTATGGACCGGGAAACCGCTTGAAGGTGGACACTTATAACCGTCTTTCTCAATATCCCAATATTTTCGCTATCGGGGATACGGCCCTTATGATTTCTGAGGAGTATCCCAAAGGACACCCGCAAGTGGTGCAACCAGCCATCCAGCAGGCCCGCAACTTGATAAGGAACTTGCAGCGTGCAGAAACAGGCCTGCCGTTGCAGCCGTTTATATATCAAAACAAAGGCTCCATGGCGACCATTGGCCGCAATCATGCCGTAGTCGAGCTTAAGAAACTGCGTTTTGGCGGTTTTCCGGCATGGGCTGTGTGGCTATTCATCCATTTGATGAGTATTGTGGGTGTAAAAAACCGTCTTTTCATCTTCGTAGACTGGATGTGGAGTTACTTTACCTATGACCCGTCTTTACGGATTATCATCAAACCCTTGAAGCGGGAGTAAACTTTTATTGAGTAATATTTGTTATAGTTCATATACGAACTTAAAAACGAATGAATATGTTAAAACAACTTTTATTTCCCGCCAAACCGGACGGAACGGCAACATCTGCTATGCTATTGATTGCAAGAATTGTATTCGGTATATTATTAATGAACCACGGTATCCAGAAGTGGACTAACTTTCAAGAGCTGTCGGCCGTTTTCCCTGACCCGCTGGGTGTAGGCAGTCCGCTGTCTTTAGGACTGGCTATCTTTGGTGAATTGGCATGTTCCATGGCATTCATTATAGGTTTTCTCTATCGTTTGGCTATGATACCAATGGTGTTTACAATGGCTGTTGCCTTTTTTGTAATTCATGGTAATGACCCGTTTGCCACGAAAGAGTTGGCTTTTGTATATCTGGTAGTGTTCATATTGATGTATATCATAGGTCCGGGCAAGTTTGCCGTTGACCGCTGGATAAGAAAAGCTCTTTTCCAAAAGGCTCGTAAATAGACACTTCCGTTTTACTGAAAACAGATTTTAAGCTCAAATAGGATGTATTTTCGTAAAAAATCCTATATTTGCGGATGCTTAAAATAACTCGATGAGCTATAAAGCTAATTAAACACAGTAAAATAAAAAAGAGTGATTATGAAAAAGTTCAATTTGAAGATGGCTGCGACCGTAATGATTTGCGGCTCGTTTCTTTTCAGTTCTTGTATCGGTTCTTTTGGACTGCATAGTAAACTGGTCAGCTGGAATCAAGGTATTGGTACCAAGTTTGTAAACGAACTGGTTTATCTGGCATTCAATATTATCCCGGTATATGGCGTTTGCTATCTGGCCGATGCATTGGTCATCAACTCCATCGAATTCTGGAGTGGTTCAAACCCTATGGCCAGCATTGGTGATGTAAAGAAAGTGAAAGGCGAAAACGGTGACTACCTGGTAGAGACACTTGAAAACGGCTATTCTATCACCAAAGAAGGTGAGACTGCTTCTATGGAACTCATTTACAACAAAGAGTTGAATACTTGGAATGTTGTTGCCGATGGTGTCAGCACAGAATTGCTGCAAATGAACAATGACGGCACTGCACAAATGACCCTTCCGAACGGTGAGGAAATGACAGTGACGCTGGATGCCCAAGGTGTGGCAGCAGCACGTCAGGCGACGATGATTGACAGCTATTACGCTTTTAATTAAAAGTTGAAAATGGAAAGGTGAAAGTTGAAAATGGCTGGGTGCATAGATGCCCAATAACCATTTTCACCTTTCCACTTCCCATTAGAACGGATATCCCACAGCAAAGTGGAAGGCAAAATCGCGGCTGAATTTAGGATGGATAATGGGATAACGGTCTTTTTTCTTCTCATACGCCGGATTGACGGCCTTCATACCCCCGTCGAAACGCAATACAAAGAAATCCAGGTCAAGACGCAA
>UMBV01057905.1_pt1 | contig 23098 bp, 19 predicted proteins | sample 1964061 | NCBI WGS metagenome assembly UMBV01 (sample SAMEA4835951, study PRJEB28245) | human gut metagenome | biome: gut microbiome; material: fecal sample | place: Denmark | collected 2008
GCTTATGGAACCACAAACAGCGGTATTATTGTACCATAAGAAAAGATGCGGTGCAAGACTTATTTTAACATTTTTTGCGATAATCAGATAATTAAATGAAGTGATTCTTCTTCACCATGTTCACAAATTCCCCATTGTTGCGTGTATGAGCAAACATATCCAGAATTCGGTCGGTTGCCTCATCGGGCTTCAGTCCATTCAGCGCCTTACGCATGATATTGATGGCTTCCAGTTCTTCCGGAGTTAACAGCAGGTCTTCTCTTCTGGTGCCGGACTTTGCAAGGTCGATAGCCGGGAAAATGCGCTTCTCGGACAGTTTTCTGTCCAGAACCATTTCCATGTTACCGGTTCCCTTGAATTCCTCGTATACCACATCATCCATCTTACTTCCGGTCTCTACCAGTGCGGTCGCCAGAATCGTCAGGCTTCCGCCCTCACGCATATTACGGGCTGCACCGAAGAATCTCTTGGGCATATGGAGTGCGGCAGGATCCAGACCACCGGACAGAGTACGTCCACTGGGGGGAACCACCAGGTTATACGCTCTGGTCAGACGGGTGATACTGTCAAGCAGGATCACGACATCCTTTTTATGTTCTACAAGGCGCTTTGCGCGCTCGATCACCATCTCGGATACTCTCTTATGATGCTCGGGAAGTTCATCGAAAGTAGAGTAAATGACTTCTACATTATCTCCGTGGATCGCTTCCTTAATATCGGTAACTTCCTCAGGTCGTTCATCGATCAGCAGGATCAGCATATGCATCTTGGGATTGCCACTTAAAATGGACTTTGCCACCTCTTTTAACAGGGTGGTCTTACCTGCCTTAGGCGGGGATACGATCATTCCACGCTGTCCCTTGCCGACAGGGCTCACCAGATCCATAACTCTCATGGCTACACTGCAGCCGGGAGTCTCCATTTTGATCCGCTCATCGGGGAAGATCGGAGTCATATCTTCAAATGCCATTCTCTTGGCGGACTCTTCTACGGTATAGCCGTTAATGCTCTTAACAAACAGCAGCGCACTGAACTTCTCCTGCTGCGTCTTGATCCGCTTGTTACCCTTCAGAATATCGCCGGTCTTCAGTCCAAAACGGCGGATCTGACTGGGTGCCACATAGACATCATTCTCACCGGGCATGTAATTCTCGCAGCGGATAAATCCGTAACCGTCCGGCATTACCTCCAGGATACCGCTGGCTTCAATACCGCTGTCTAATTCCTTGGGATACTGGCTCTCGTCATAAGCCACATTGTTCGGGTTAAAGGACCGTTCCTTGGTATAAGCTTCGCTTCTCGCTCCAACATTCTCTGCTGCACCGTTCTCCTGCGGCTTTTGTCTGTAAGGACGATCCTGTCTTACAGGACGCTCTGTTCTCTCCGGCTCTCCGCTTGTTGCTGCTGTCTGTCTGGCTGCCGCTACCTTCGCTTCTTCCTCTTTTTTCAAGCGCTCATCTTCTGCCAGCATGGCTTCTACCAGCTCCGCCTTTTTCATTGTGGAAGTACCCTTCAGACCACGCACTTTTGCCAGTTCCTTCAACTGCACTAATGCAAGTGATTCATATTTTTCCCTCATATGCTCCTCCTGTATTCATTATATACTCTGCAAACTGTTCACTTAGGGGAATACTCCTGATCTATCCTGATGTGTCAATGAAATAAAATAGATATTAAAACTACATCTGCGCTTATTATAATATATATTTTTTAAAATAGGAAGTCCCAAAATTATTTTTTTACAAATCCTTGCGAAGTACCGGATTCTATTATATCATAGTTCATAACGTAATACATCTGATGCCAGGCTCAAAAGGTCTAAGCCCACATGAGCTTTCTCATAAGTGGGGGAAAGACCTTAGGACCCTGGCATCAAATAATCCAAGAAAGAGGTATTGTCATGACAACCAACGAAAAAGCGTTACTGATGCACGAAAAATGGAACGGTAAACTTGAAACCGTATCCAAGACTCCGGTAAAGACCCGTGAGGATCTGGCGATTGCATATACTCCCGGTGTTGCGGAGCCCTGCAAGGTAATTGCCCAGGATAAGGAAGCTGCTTATAAATACACCATGAAAGCCAATACCGTGGCCGTTGTCTCCGACGGAAGTGCCGTTTTGGGACTCGGTAACATCGGACCCTATGCAGCAATGCCCGTTATGGAAGGCAAGGCAATCCTCTTCAAGGAATTCGGCAATGTGAACGCCGTTCCCATCTGCTTAGATACGCAGGATACTGAAGAGATCATCAAGACAGTGACCTATCTGGCTCCCGGATTTGGCGGCATCAATCTGGAAGACATCAGCGCCCCCCGCTGCTTCGAAATTGAGGAACGTCTGAAGGAGATTTTGGACATTCCTGTATTCCATGATGACCAGCACGGTACCGCCATCGTCGTACTCGCCGGTGTCATTAATGCCCTGAAGGTAGTCGGTAAGAAAAAGGAAGACTGCCGCGTAGTGGTAAACGGTGCCGGAAGCGCCGGTGTGGCGATTACCAGGCTGCTTCTGACCTATGGTTTCCCCAATATCATCATGTGTGATAAAGTAGGTATCGTTTCTAAAGATACCGAGGGCTTGAACTGGATGCAGAAAAAAATGACCGAGGTTACCAACTTAAATAACGAAACCGGTTCTCTTGCCGATGCTCTGAAGGGTGCTGACATCTTCATTGGTGTCTCCGCTCCTAACATCGTCACTCCCGAAATGGTAGCTTCCATGAACCATGATTCCATCCTGTTCGCCATGGCAAATCCTGTTCCCGAGATCATGCCGGATGTGGCAAAGGCAGCCGGTGCCCGTGTCGTTGGAACCGGACGCAGTGATTTTCCCAATCAGGTGAACAACGTGGTAGCATTCCCCGGTATCTTCAAGGGTGCCCTGGAGGGACGCGCTACCCAGATCACTGAAGAGATGAAGTTAGCCGCTGCCGAAGCCATCGCCGGGCTGGTACCTGCAGACAAGCTCTCCGATGATAATATCATGCCGGAAGCCTTCGATCCCCAGGTAGCAGAAGTCGTAGCCAATGCCGTGAAGAGTCATATCCGCTAATGTATCCGGATAACATAAAAAGAGAATGGCACGGCAAGCCCTACTACTCTCTGGATTCCTATTGTAAAAATACATTTCACCACAAATGCTATAAAATAGCCCTGAATGCCCGGATGTCCTGTCCCAATCGGGACGGCACCCTTGGCACTCGGGGTTGTATCTTTTGTAGCAGAGGCGGTAGCGGCGATTTTGCTGTGGACATGGCAGGCAAGTCAATGCCAGAACAGCTCACGGAAGGTATGGCTAAGTTCGGCAGCAAAGCAACCGGGCAGGATCTGATTGCCTATTTTCAGGCATATACAAACACCTATGCCCCTCTCCCTTATCTGGAAGAGGTGTATCGTTCTGCCCTGGACCATCCGGATGTGTGTGGGATCTCCATTGCCACGAGACCGGACTGTCTGGGCATAGAAGTACTGGACCTGCTGGCGAAGCTGCGTGACGAATATCCGGACAAGTTTCTCTGGATCGAATTGGGGCTTCAGACCATCCACGAAGATACCGCCCGCTATATCCGCAGAGGTTATCCGCTGTCCTGTTTTGAACAAGCATGTGCAGATCTTAAGGCTTTGCAGATTCCATTTATCGTCCACACGATCCTGGGACTCCCGGGGGAAACGAATATTCAGCTGCTTCAGACAATGGATTATCTAAACCGGATCCAGCCTTTCGGCATCAAATTGCAGCTCTTGCATGTGCTGAAAGGCACCGATCTGGCGGACGATTACCTGGCAGGGAAGTTCGAGGCTCTGACTTTCGATGCCTATATCGATTTGGTCATCTCCTGTCTCGCCCATCTTTCCCCCGACATCGTGATCCACCGGGTCACCGGTGACGGACCGAAAAATCTGTTGATCGCTCCCACCTGGAGTATGAACAAGCGCGGTGTTCTCAACGAATTGCACCATCGCATGAAAAAACAGGGCATCCGTCAGGGTGACCTGTTTCCAAAAGACAACTATTCATAACTATAAGAAAGGCTGTACTCACATTATGTTACAAGATCCGCTTACTCTATACAAACTCATCGTTCTCTATATGCTGAACCGCGTTACCTTCCCCCTCACTACCGCACAGGTAAGCGACTTTATCCTCGGAAAAGAATACACGAATTTTCTGACCTTACAGCAGGTCATCAATGAGCTGACGGATGCCGGCATGATCGCCACCCAGTCAATCCGCAACCGGACACATCTGTCCATCACTGACGAGGGAAAAGAAACCCTGAATTTCTTCGAGAACCGCATCGGTGATACCATCAAGCAGGAGATCAATACCTATTTTCAGGAAAATGAATTCACACTGCGCAACGAAGTATCCGTCCTCGGAGATTACTACAAATCCACTTCCGGTGAGTACGAAGCTCACCTGGTGGCAAAGGACAGAGGCATCAGCCTGGTAGATATCACTCTGTCTGTCCCCGTGGAAGAGACTGCCGCTGCCATCTGCGATAACTGGCAGCGGAAAAACCAGGAAATATACAAATATCTGATCACGGAATTATTCTAATTCCGTGAATTATTCTGATTTTGCCGCTTCTTTTTTGATTCTCGCCATATGTTCACGGATCTTCACTTCATAACCGTTGCCCGAAGGCTGATAGAACTCCCTGCCGCTTAACTCATAAGGCAGATACTGTTGTTCCACATAGTCATTCGGGTAATCATGGGCATATTTATATCCTATACCATGTCCCAATTTTGTTGCTCCTTTATAATGTGCATCCTGCAGATGTGTGGGAATCGGCAGATCTCCGCTGGCCTGCACTTCCTGCATCGCCCGGGATACCGCTTCATAGCTGCGGTTGCTCTTGGGTGCCGTAGCAATGTAAGTGACTGCCTGTGCTAAAATAATCTGTGCCTCCGGCATACCGACCCGTTCCACCGCCAGGGAAGCGTTCACTGCCACTACCAGTGCCTGCGGATCCGCATTGCCCACATCCTCCGATGCACAGATCATGATACGTCTCGCGATAAAAGTCACGCTCTCTCCCGCATTTAACATTCTTGCCAGATAATATACTGCGGCATCCGGGTCAGAGCCACGCATGCTTTTGATAAAAGCAGAGATCGTGTCGTAATGGTTGTCACCGTTTTTATCATATTTTGCCGCTCTCTTCTGAATACACTGCTGTGCCACATCGAGCGTAATGTGGATCTTACCATCCGGGCCGGGCTCTGTGGTCATGATACCCAGTTCGATGGCATTGAGGGCATGTCTGGCATCTCCGCCGGAGATATCCGCCAGGAACTCCAATGCATCATCATCGATCGTACCGTTGTAAGCTCCCATACCGCGATCCGTATCGTAAACCGCCTTCTTCAGAAGCTCTTTAATAGCTTCCCTGGGAATCGGTTTTAGTTCAAAGATCACGGAACGGGAGATCAACGCTCCGTTCACCTCAAAATAAGGATTCTCCGTGGTAGCTCCGATGAGAATGATCGTACCGTCCTCCACATAAGGAAGCAGATAATCCTGCTGTCCTTTGTTAAAACGATGGATCTCATCGATAAACAGGATCGTACGTTTTCCGTACATTCCCTGCAGTTCTTTGGCTTTCGCCACCACTTCCTCCATGTCCTTTTTGCCGGCTACGGTGGCATTGATCTGACAAAACTCGGCGCTGGTAGTATTGGCGATCACCTTTGCTAATGTCGTCTTGCCGGTGCCGGGCGGTCCATAGAATATAATGGAACTGATCTTGTCCGCCTTGATAGCACGGTACAAAAGCTTATCCTTGCCGATGATATGCTCCTGCCCTACGACTTCATCCAAAGTCCTGGGACGCATTCTGGCAGCTAACGGTGCTTCTTTTTCCATATTGGTGCTTCGCATATATTCAAATAAATCCATACTGTTACATCCCCTGCTCCTATCATCCAAAAAGGCCGAAGCACATCCTTTGATATGCTCCAGCCAATTATAACAGACTTTATCATAACTTGCAATTTTGCATCCAGATCTTCACACGTCGTTTCAACGTATTCGCTTCCAGCGGTGCCAGCAAGAGATCCGAAAGTTCTTCCGTCTCCAAAGCACATTTCATTTGTGCCAGATTGCCCTCCTTACAGATAGCGATCATGGAAAAAGTATGCTCTTCCTTCAGCTTACGAAGCTCCTGCCAACGCCTCTGTCCCTGGTCCTCTTCCTCCGATACATCCACGATCAATGCCGGAATATCTTCATCGGTCTTTTCTTCCATACAGGATCTGATCTCTTCCACCGAAGCCACTGTCTTCAGCTGTACATAATCCGGCAGGGCAAATTCCATCATGCTGGTAACATTACGGGAGCCGGACCATACAAGGGCCTGTATGACTTTCTCGGGAGCCTGCTGTTCCTCGCCGTAGACGCTGTATCTCCCTTTACCGGATTTTTTAGAGACGTACAGAGCCTGATCGGCTTTTGCTGCCAGCTCATCATAGCACTGATCATCCGCTTCGGAAAAAGCTACTCCCACACTGATAGATATATTTTCCGGTATGGATAAGTTCTCCTTATATTTTACAAGACTAACCAGATTCTCTGCCTTGATCAGTGCGATCTCTCTCGACGGAATATCCGCCATCAATACGCAGAATTCATCTCCCCCGACACGACCCACATAATCGGTGCTGCGAAACTGGGAAGAAATCACCCCTGCGATCACGCTGATGACATGGTCACCCATGGTATGTCCGTAGACGTCATTGACAGACTTGAAATTATCAATATCTATTAACATCAAAGCATGTGATCTGTTATCATTCTCTGTCAACGCCTTTGTGATCAGCTTTTCTACTGTCATCTTGTTGAACAGACTGGTCATTTCATCGATCTGAGATTTGGTCTCCCATGCCTTCTGTTCATCCCGGCTGCTCTGTAATCTGCGCTTTACCCCCAGCGCATTGTTGATACGGGAAAGTGCGATACGGGCATCCACCGGCTTAATGATAAATTCATCTGCTCCCAGGGCAAAAGCATCCGACTGGGAAGCTACGGACTCTGTATTGGTCAGAACAATGACCGGCGTATCCTTGAAGCCTTCCATACTCTGTCTGCGGCGCAGTACTTCGAAGCCGTCAATGCCCGGCATGACCAGATCCAGCAGAACCAGATCAATGGCATCACTTTCCTTCTCCATGATCTGAATACATTCTTCACCGGAAACAGCCTCTGCGAAGTTAAAATACTCCCCGAGAGACTGTCTGATCACTACTCTTTGAAATTTGGAATCATCAACGATCAATAATGTTTCTTTCTTTTGTAAACTACTCATGGCTGTCAGATCCTGCTTTCCGTATCATACCCATGTAAGATATCATACTCTTATAGTATATCCGACAGCCATGCGCCCGTCAATTTGAAATATTCACTTTTTACAGTCCCAGCAACTGTTTCTTCTTCGCTTCAAACTCCTCTGCTGTGATAACGCCGGCATCCATCAATGCCTTATACTTGGGCAATGCCACAGTCGGATCCTCTGTCTGTACAGGTGTGGCCTGCGGTGCACTCTGAGTGCCCTGGCTCTGTGCGGAGGCATGAGGATCTATTACCTGTTCCTGCGCCTGCGGATCGATCAGCTGCATCAGATTCTGTGCCAGTGCGTGCAGTTCCTCTGTCTTCTGCGTATAATCATCCAGATAATCAATGGTACTGGGATGATCGCTGTTGAATTTCGGCGCCCCCGTCTCCTTATAGAAGTTCTTCCAGTAAGGATGCTCCAGGATGATCTCCACTGCAAATTTGTCTACCGGATTAGGTACATTGAAGTCCGGTTCTGTTACCCGGTCCCTGAAATCTCTGTCATTATCCCTGCCGTTCTGCTCTCTGTTGCGCTCCATCTCTGCCATGATCTCATACTCATGCCGCAGCATCTTGTATTCTTCAATCCTGGGCTTCAATTCTTTTAACCGTTCCCTGATATCACTCTTGTAGCTCCGGAAGTTCCCCTTTTCTCCCTCAAATAATACTTCGCCATCCTCTAAAATGCGGAAAGATCTGATATTTGCAGGTTCCATGGCAAATACCGCTTCGCCGTCTCCGAGACGTAGCAGCTGATGATCCAGATCCAACAATAACGCTCCCTTAAAAAAGCCGAAATTATAGCGATAAGTCTCTGTAAAGCTGTCGCGTAACGGCTTGTTCGCATCATGGAGGTTGATATATTCCCGAAAATCGTCCACCGTCATGCCATCCTGTACACCATCCGGCAGATTGATTTTGCCTGCGCACTCCTTACACAGATTCTGTCCATCCACTGCCGATGCCAAAAGTCTCGGTGTTGGGCTTCCACAGATCGGACATAATTTTTTGTTATTTGTAAATAATCCCATAACTTTACCCTCCTTAAAATGTATATAGCTTACATGATCTCGATCAATTTTTTCCGATGGAACCCACAGATTCCCGCTGCTATACGATCCGGCATCTTACGAAGCATCCCATTATAGCTTTCCACTGAATCGTTATAGATCAGTCCGCTGGTCTCCACCATATGTTCATAGCTTTTCGCTGCTTTCCAGTACTTCTGATAGGTCTCCTGTGTCTGCAAAAGCTGCATACTTTCCGAGATCTCTGCAATTTTATTCTGTACTTTTAATAATTCTCTCTGTCGTTCTGATATCCACTCCGGCTGTCGTACTTCTCCGCCATCATGTGCATTCTCCAGAGAACATCTCATCTCCTGTAAGAGTCCTGCATCAATGACATCTTTCAAAAGCTCCGTCAAGCCTTCCAGTGCTTCCCGTTCGGCGGAAAGCTGTACCAGTGTCTGATGTAAGGCATTGCGGATATTTTCTTCCTGCATCTCCAGTTTACGCCACACCGACAATACCCAGGCTCCAAAAAGGGAGGCAAGCAACATTACGATAATTACAATTTCTATCGTCATTTCTTCCCTCCCCTTTTCATTCTTTCTACTTTTCCAATATTTCCTGCTGTGTTTTACTGTACAAAATAAAGTCCGTCATAACCATTCATATCAGACATGGCGATCAGTGTCACGGTATCACCTACCTGAGACAAAAAGCCTGCGTAAGAAATCTCTGTTCCTCCGAAATCCAGGGTCATCTTAATAGCAGTGTTATCATCGGAATACTCATATGTACCTTCTGCATTTCCGCCACCCTGTACCATGGTAACTGCACCGTCTTCACCGAATACCAGCCCTAAAGTACCGCCGTAAGTCTCCAGTGTTGCATTCAGATCCTCTTCCTCCATTTCAACACCGTCAATCATACCTCCTGCAAAAGTCCATTCCGTGCCGCTCAGATCCGGAATCTCCATAACCTCCACCTGTAACAGGGGGCCACCCTCTGCTTCTGTATCTGTCTCTGTAGCAGTCTCCGCCGGAGTTTCTGCCGCCTCTGTGGTCTGTGCCTCTACTGTTACTTCTGCATTGGTGTTCTCCACAACCACTTCTTCCTCACCGCAGGCTGCTAATGACATTGCCAGTACCAGGCCCATAACGCATGTGATCACTTTTCTCTTCATAATATTTTTCTCCTTTCAGCAACAGTTTTCTGTTGTCTGAAAGAATTGTACCTTATTTTTCCATTGGAAAACCATTTTTGACATGAATCGACCCGAAAATGACATGAATCGACCGGAGAAGGTGTTCTCCGGTCGTGGCCGCTTAAAATTATCCAAGAATTGTCTGATTTTTTTGAAAGAAATAATCAAAGAATCTGTCTTTCAGTTCCGAATATTTTCCATGTGGGATCGGGATCTCAGTACCATTGCACATTGTAACGGCCTTACTGGAAATATTCTGCACATATGCCAGATTAACAAGATAAGACCTGTGGCAGCGGATAAAGCAATCATAATCCTTGAGCTGTTCGCACAGATCATCCAGTCTTCCGGCGCTGTCCAGGACAACTCCGTCCTGCCTGTGAAACAATAAGGTACGTCCCATCACTTCACAATACTGCAGCTTGTCCAGATCCATTCTGGTGATTCCTGACTTGCTGCGCAGGATCAGGCTCTTTTCCTCATTCCGGCGGCACTCCGGGAGCACCGAATCCATCAGACGATAGAAGCTTTCCTGCCAGATCGGCTTCAGCTGGTAAAAATAGGCACCTACCGAATAGGAGTCCACCGCATATTCCGCCGAGGATGTCAAATATATGATTTTCACCAAAGTATCATATTTCCTGATCTCCTTTGCGGTGCTGATCCCATTCTGTCCCGGCATCAGGACATCCAGGAAAATAATATCAAGCTCAGTTCCCCGCTCTACCTCTGCCAGCAGCTCCAGCGGACTGTGAAACGCCGCATAAGTTATATCCTGATTTCTTTCCACCCGATATCTGTCCATTAATATGCTTAATTCCTTAAGCACTGACAGATCATCATCACAAAAAGCTATTTTTATCATTCGTTTTCCTTTAAGTACGATGCGAACATTTCATCGCACCCATCCGACATATTTTTCCACTCTTGCTCTTCATATTATATGCGTACATTACGGTAGGATGCAAGGATAATTTATCAGTCAAACAGAAGCTCTTCCACCGTCACAAACTGAAATCCCTCTCCCTGCAAAGCATCTATCACTTCCAGCGCCGCAATAACAGAAGTATCATAATAGTCATGCATCAGGATGATATCCCCATCTCCTGCTTTCTCCACTACCCTGGCTGCAATGCATTCCGCATTGTGGGAGCACCAGTCTAAGGGGTCAATATTCCACAATACCGGAAACATGTTCAGTTCCTTCTCAAAACTTTTATCCCAGCTGCCGTAGGGCGGCCGGACGAAACTGGTTTTCTCTCCGGTGATTTCTTCTAAGACCGCATTGGTCCTCACCAGTTCCTCCCGGAAAGCCTCCCGGTTACGGGAAGTCAACTGTATATGGCTGTAAGTATGGTTGCCGATCAGGTGCCCTTCTTCCTGTTCTCTTCGGATGATCTCCGGATAATTCTCCGCATTCTCCCCGGTCACGAAAAAAGTAGCTACCACATTCCGTTCTTTCAGTCCATCCAAAAGCTGCTCCGTGTACTTCGGATGCGGTCCGTCATCAAAAGTCAGGGCAATCTTCTGAGCAAGTTCTTCCTCACAGTTGACATCTCCTGCCAGTGTTTCCCGTAATTCCTGAATTTTTCCCTCCCGGGTATTCAATTGCCTATCCCCTGCATATTGCCTTGTTCCCACTACCAGACATAATATGCCCATGACCACATCAAAGATCAGAATACCCGCCAACACTTTTCTCATTGCCAAGTCATCCGCCTGTCAGCTTTCATCCCAAATATATGCATGAGAATACTCCGCAATTCCTACCGTAGCAATTCGTTCCGAAAGTAAAGGAAGATCCGGCCCTTTCTGTTCCGGATCTTCCTTTAACTCCTTCTTATAGATACTTATCCTCAGATCTTAAATACGGAGATCTCGTTCTTGAGTCCTTCCATATTCTCATCCAGCACATTTGCGGTGTCACTCAGTTTCTCTACATGTGAGAGCAGTTTGTTGGCTACGTCATTGACGGTTTCTGCACTGCCTGCGGTCTCTTCGATAATATCTGAGATATTTTTCACTGCCGCTACCGCTGCACTACGCTCGCCATCAGCCTTCTCGGTACTTACCACGATATCCTTCAGTCCCTCGATCAGCTGACTCATACGGGCCTGCATCTCACGGAATACTGCGATTACTTCTTCCACAGCCTTGGTCTGAAGTTCTACCATCGCTTTCGCCTGGCTTGCACTCTCCACACTGTTCTGCGTCTGTGCAGTAATGTTCGCAACATTGTTGCCGATCTCTCCGGCTGCCTTGGCGGAATCATCTGCCAGCTTGCGGATCTCTTCCGCTACCACAGCGAAACCTCTTCCGGCCTCTCCGGCTCTGGCTGCCTCAATGGAAGCATTCAGGGACAACAGATTCGTCTGTTCCGTAATCTCTGTGATCGTACCTACGAAACTGTTGATGATCTCGGATTCCTTGCGGAGGGATTCAATACTCTCGCTTACCTTCACAGTCATCTGTGTGGTCTCACCGGCACGTTCACCCAGTACCTGTACGATCTCCATTCCCTTGTTGATCATGCCTTCGGTCTCATCTACCAGTTTCTCAACACGCTCTACCACATGGCTGACTTCCTGAATCTCATTGGAGAGAATATCCGTCTTCTCTACACATTCCTGTGCATGTCTGGACTGTTCCTCCATACCTTCATTGATCTCTCCGATAGCACGGGTAATATCCTGGGAATATTCATGGATCAATTCGGAAGCCTGTCCCACATTCTGCGCAGAAACTTCTAATTCTCCGGTGGCATTGCTTACCTGATTTACCAGCTTCTTAGTATTCGCGATCATGTTCGTCGCGGATCCTGCCAGATCCTGGAACTCATCGTGACCCTTTGCTGATACCGTCACGGTCAGATCGCCCTGCGCCACATCACCAAACTTTCTGGAGATGCGTTTCATGTTGTTCTCAATACCGGCTGTAATAAAGATACCCACGATCACTACGATCACACAAGCCAGGATCACCAGGCCAATCGTCATATTACGGATCTCCATAGCCTGGCTGGTCACCACACGCATAGGCACCAGTGCACAGGCGACAAAGCCCACTTCCGCACTACGACTATATATAAAGAGATATTTTTCTCCACGGAAATCCACTTCTGCGGTACCGGAATCCTCTACCGCCTGATCCATTACTTCATTATAATAATCCTGCTCGACAAATACTTTCTCATCCTCAGCCAGAGTACTCTCTTCACCGTCTTCCAGCTGCTCCACTACCAGTTCTCTTCCACCCGGAGTGACAAATCCAATGACACTATCATCACCGATATCAATTTCCTCCAAAAAGTTTGTAATAGCCTGAGGCTTCATGTCAATAACAACGCAGGCATTGTTAGACTGGCTCATCATCTGAAAAGACATTATGTAGTCCTGATACGTCTCCTTTACCTTGTCATCCAGCACCGGATGGCTGTCGATCCACTGTGGAATGCTTCTTCTGCCGGCGCCGGAAGCTACCGACTCCTTATATTCATCCAGGAATCCATCCACACCGGAAGAAAGCTTAGTAGACAAAAGTCCCACACCTTCCTTGGGAATAATGTGCATATGACTGATGAACGGATTCGACGTCTGCACTGACAACAGATTTGATTTCGTGGATGTCAAGAAATTCAGCTTGTCTACCGGATTATCCTCGAACATTCCCAGGAAATATTTCCGCAGATCATCGTCATACGCATACTTCAAGCCCTCGGAACGGATAAAATCACAGGTCATCTCCAAGTATTCTGTCGTCATGCGCACAGTCTGTAACGTGGAATCCGTATATTTCTCACTTAAGCCTTCCGCAGACTTCTGATATGCCGAAATGCCAATAATGATCATGAACACGATCGGCACCAGAAAACATACTACGATCTTATTGCGTATACTGAACAGTTTGGAGCTTTTCCCACTCCTGCCGGATGTCTTCTTCGGTGTCTTTGTCTTTACAGACTTCTCCTTCGGTACTTTTGTCACCTTTTTCTCAGGTTTTGGCTTCTTTTTGGAAGCTTTCTCTTTTTTCCCCGCAAAAAGAGACTTTTTTGGTTTCTCAACATTCGTACTCACTACAATATCCTCCGATACATGTAATCATATTAAGAAGTATACCATAATTATTGCTATAATGAAACAACATTTTATGTGTTTTGTTATATTTTTTTGCGCAATTTTAACAAAAATCCATCTTTTTCAAGAATGTTTCTGCGAATTTTATCTGCTCCGCCAGATTCAATATCTGAATCTGTAATTCCTGCCGCCGGTGCAAATCATCCCATGATTGCAGCTGTCCGGTCAGTATCCTGTTTCCCACCAGTGCAGCACCACTAAGTGCCGTGTTTCCGCCGGTCACGGTACGATCTGTCAGTTCCTTCGGAAGCAGTCCGATGGCGGCAGCTGCCTTCGGGTCCAGATAATAGCCAAAACCTCCTGCCAGCACTACCTTGGAAATATCCGAAAGTCTTATTCCATAGCTTTCCGTCAGGATCTCTATGCCTGCAGCAATGGCTCCCTTCGCCAGCTGTACCGCACGCACGGCTTCTTTCGTCACAAGTACATCTCCGATACGGATCCCCCTCGTGAAATAGGGTTCCTTTAACAGTCCCTGCCGATCCATCAGTCCTTCTTCCAGAAGTTTTTGTAACAATTTCACCATATCCGCACCCCAGATACCACGGTTTGCCCCGCCCTCAAAGGCAGGTCCCGCCGCCGTGGCACAGGCATACAGCTTCTGTCTATTTCCCAGCGCCATCTCACCATTGGTACCCAGATCGATAAGCAGCATAGGTTCCTCCTGCTCCAGCATTTGACAGGCCAGTATTCCCGCTGTGATGTCCCCGCCGACAAAGGCAGACAATCCGGGAATAATATGACAGGGGACGCCTGCGATCTGTGTGTCTGTGGCTCCGCAATGACTTACCCAAAAAGGTGCCCTGCCCAATTCTGCCGGATCCCAGCCCATCAGCAGATAAGTCATGGTGGTATTCGCCGCAATGACCATCTGTATAGACTCCTTCTCCTGCAGCTTTTTGGAAAACCGCTGCACTCCTTTTTTAATGAGATCCAGGACTTTTTTCTGCATATCCGCAGCCTTCCCCGGATCCCTTGCCGCCTCTATCCGGGAGAGTACATCGGCACCGTAGCTGACCTGGGGATTCACACTCGGACAACTGTCCACTATTTTACCTTCTGCATCATAGAGCTGCATAGCAATGGTAGTAGTTCCGATATCCACTGTCATCAGCCGGATACCTTCCGTATTCTGCAAAGATAACGGAGGAAACTCCAGTTTTTCCGTCACCACCTGCATCCCCCGGATCACTCCGGGACATCTGCCGCATCCGGTGCAGATCAGACATCTGGTTCCCTTTTTCCCTGTAAGACTGCTGGTTGTATTATACAAACTGATTCCTCTCTTCATTGTAATGATAATCGATGGATGCCAGCTTATCCCTGATCTCCTGTTCCTTCACATCAAGATCATCGCAGAGCTGCTCCAGGCTTCCGTAGTAGTCACGGAGTTTCAGATTGATAAAGCTTAATAACATGACCGGATCCTGTGGTATCATAAAAAAACCTCGCTTTTTAAATTTTATTACCATGATGTCGGGGTCAAAAGCCCCCGACTTTGATGCCTACGGATTGTTCCGTGCTACGCACTCCCACAATCCTACCCAATATTCGCATATCGTGGGATTATCATCCCACTTTTATGCTCATATCGGGGCGGGTCATAAGGTCTTTCACCCACTTATGAGCAAGCTCATGCGGGCTTAGACCTTTTGACCCTGGCATCATTACTATTATCTTAAACGAAAAAAGCGAAAATGACAAGTCTGCCACTTTCGCTTTTCGTATTACTGTTTATTTATTTTTAGAGCCTTTCTCACATTTGGCGGAAAGCTTATCGTCCTCTACGGTAATGACGATGGTATCACCCTCCGCCACCTGATCTGCCAGGATCATCTTGGCAGCCAGGGTCTCCACATACTTCTGAATATAACGTTTCAGAGGTCGTGCACCATAGACCGGATCATACGCGTTATCCACGATGTACTGCATAGCCTCGTCCGACAGACGGATCGTCAGCTGCTTATCCTCCAGACGCTTGTTCAGATCGGCAATGATCAGATGAATGATACCGCCGATATTATCTTTGGTCAGAGGCTTGAACAGGATCGTCTCATCCAGACGGTTCAGAAATTCCGGACGGAAATGTGCACGCAGGTCGTTCATGACTGCTGCCTCTGCCTCCGGCTTGATGGTGCCGTCTTCGTTGATGCCGTCCAGCAGATAGCTTGCGCCGATGTTGGAGGTCATGATCAGGATGGTATTCTTGAAATCTACGGTACGACCCTGAGAATCAGTGATACGCCCGTCATCCAGTACCTGTAACAGTACATTGAATACATCCGGATGTGCCTTTTCGATCTCATCAAACAATACCACGCTGTAAGGTTTTCTCCGCACTGCCTCGGTCAGCTGACCGCCCTCTTCATATCCTACGTATCCGGGAGGCGCACCGATCAGACGGGAGACAGAATATTTCTCCATGTATTCGCTCATATCGATACGGACCATGTTGTTCTCGTCGTCAAACAATGCTGCTGCCAGGCTCTTCGCCAGCTCCGTCTTACCTACACCGGTAGGTCCTAAGAACAGGAAGGAACCGATAGGCTTGCTGGGATCCTTGATACCGGCTTTGGAACGGATGATGGCTTCGGTAACCTTGGTCACACCTTCGTCCTGTCCAACTACACGTTTGTGCAGTTCTTCGTCGAGGTGAAGGGTCTTGTTACGCTCACTCTCAGTCAGTTTAGCTACTGGGATGCCGGTCCAGCGGGAAATGATCCTTGCGATCTCTTCCTCAGACACCTTTTCATGTACCAGCGACATATCCGATTCGCCGACCTTATTTTCCTCCTGCTCCAACTGTTTCTCCAGTGCAGGAAGTTCGCTGTATTTTAATCTGCCCGCATTCTCATAGTCTCCTTCCCGCTCTGCGATCTGGATCTCGTTGTTGATACGGTCTCTCTCCTCACGCAGCTTGGAAAGCTTATCTACGGATGCCTTCTCGTTATCCCACTGTGCTTTTCTCGTATTGAACTGATCCTTTAACTCTGCCAGTTCCTTCTGCAGATCAGCCAGACGTTCCTTACTGATCCGGTCATCCTCTTTTTTCAGAGCAGTCTCCTCAATCTCCAGCTGTGTCACCTTACGCTGCAGTTCATCCAGCTCCGTAGGCATACTGTCCATCTCGGTCTTGATCAGGGCGCAGGCTTCATCCACCAGGTCGATCGCCTTATCCGGCAGGAATCTGTCGGTGATATAACGGTTGGAAAGTACCGCTGCACTTACCAGCGCATTATCCATGATCTTAACACCATGATATACTTCGTAACGATCCTTCAGTCCACGCAGGATAGAAATCGTGTCCTCCACAGTAGGTTCTTCTACCATAACCGGCTGGAAACGCCGTTCCAGAGCGGCATCTTTTTCAATATACTGCCTGTATTCATCCAGTGTGGTGGCACCGATACAGTGCAGTTCACCACGGGCCAGCATAGGTTTTAACATATTGCCTGCATCCAGAGCGCCATCTGTCTTACCGGCACCAACAATGGTATGCAGCTCATCAATGAACAGAATAATCTGTCCGTCGCTGTTCTTCACATCATCCAGTACGGCTTTCAGACGTTCCTCAAATTCACCTCTGTATTTTGCGCCGGCTACCAGTGCACCCATATCCAGTGCGAAAATCTTCTTATCCTTCAGTCCCTGCGGTACATCACCTTTTACAATACGTTGTGCCAGCCCTTCCACCACGGCGGTCTTACCGACACCGGGTTCACCGATAAGTACAGGGTTGTTCTTCGTTTTACGGGACAGGATACGTACCACGTTACGGATCTCACTGTCTCGTCCGATGACAGGATCCAACTTCTGGTTTCTCGCTTTCTCCACCAGATCCTGACCGTATTTTTCCAAAGTATCATAAGTAGCCTCCGGATTGTCACTGGTAACTCTCTGGTTGCCTCTTACGGTAGACAGAGCCTGTAAAAAGCGCTCTCTTGTGATACCGTATTCCTTCCAGATCTCGGCAATCTCCTTGTTGGGATTCCTGATCATAGCAAGGAACAGATGCTCCACGGAGACATATTCATCTCCCATCTGCTTTGCCTCATCTGATGCGCTGACCAGTACCTTGTTCAGATACTGACCGACATAAGGCTGACCACCCTGCACCTTTACTCTTTTCTCCAGAGCCTGTTTTGCACGGTTTACAAAGTGATCCTTTTGGATCTCCATCTTCTCCACAAGCTTTAAGATCAGACTGTCATCCAGGGTCAGCAGACTGTACAGCAGATGCTCCTGCTCGATCTCCTGGTTGCCATATTCCATGGCGAGCTTTTCACAGCCGTTGACGGCTTCTATGGATTTCTGTGTAAATTTATCAATATTCATAATCGTTCGCCTCCTCACATAAGGTTATACAATTTGCAACTGTTCAGAACCATTAAACATTGCCTGCGCTTTGTTGAATGCCAACATTCATAAAAAGCTTTGACAATATTTATTTGGCATAGAACGGACTCACAGGCTTCCTGTTTCATCTGTTCTATTATTACTATAACACTTATTCAAAGAAAATCAATTAAGAAATTATAAACTTTATATAGAATCTTTGGAAAATTATTTTTTTCTTCTGCATGGGTCTATACAGGAAAAAACGGCGCTGCCCAGTGTCATGTCTGTAAACATAACATCTGGTCAGCGCCATTTCTCCTTTTACGTTGGCAAAAGCTGACGGTAAAACCTTATTTTGTGGTAATTCCCTTCACCTCATATCCTGCGTCCACCACAGCCTTGGTCAGTACATCATCAGCCACATCGGATGCCAGTTCCACGGTAGCGTTTTTCTGCTCCAGGCTCATGGTTACAGCTTTCACGCCTTCTACTGCCTCCAGTGCCTTCTGTACGGTTCCGGTGCAGTGGTTGCACATCATTCCTTCGATACTGATTACTTTTTTCATTGTGTTTGTCCTCTCTTTCTCCTGCTTTACATCTTGCCTGTTATTTTGCTCTGTGGGGGCTTTCAATATGCACTGTTCTCCCTCCGCAGTTGCATGCGTTATCTCAATTTCCTTATGGGATGCTTTCGGTGTTCCCTTTTTCAGCGGGGTGAATCCGCTCTTAAAGCCTCTCAGCCGCAGGGCATTTCCCACGACGAAGATACTGCTTAAGCTCATGGCTGCCGCGCCGAACATGGGATTCAGCCGGATCTGGAACGCCGGATACAACACACCGGCTGCCAAAGGGATGCCGATGCAGTTGTAGAAAAATGCCCAGAACAGGTTTTCCTTAATATTGCGGATCACGGCACGGCTCAGCTTCATGGCAGTCACCGCATCCCGAAGATCGTTTTTCATCAGGATAATGTCGGCACTCTCCATGGCGACATCGGTACCTGCGCCGATGGCCATACCCACATCTGCTGCCGCCAGTGCGGGAGCATCGTTGATACCGTCACCGATCATTGCCACCTTGTGTCCCTGACGCTTTAACTCACTGACCTTTTTCTCCTTATCCTGCGGCAGTACCTCTGCCACGACTTCGGAGATCCCCAGCTTCTGCCGTACGGCTTCCGCGGTGCGGCGGTTGTCTCCGGTCAGCATAATGACTCTGACACCCATTTTCTCCCATGCGTTGATTGCTTCATAAGAGGTGGCTTTGACAGTATCTGATACACCGATGATGCCTAAGAATCTTCCTTCCTGCGCCACCAGAAGCGGTGTCATGCCTTCGTCTGCCATTCGGTTCAGACCTTCTGCGGCTCCCTGCGGCAGTGTGATATTTTTCTCTTGTAAAAATGCAAGATTGCCTACATAGAACTTTGTGCCTGCCGGGAATACACTACCGGTATCCGGCACTGTATTCCCGGTTGGCGGAGCCTTACGTGTCCCATTCCCAGAGGTGTTTGAACCATTGCTCAGTTTTCCGGCATAAAACACCGCCGTAGGGCCGTCATTTTTTGCTGCTTCCACTGCCAGGAAATCTGCTGCCAGCGCACCTTCCACACCACGCCCGAAGGTTGCCTTGAAATCCACGATCTCCGGAATTGTCAGGCGGAAGCTTTCCGCATATTCCACTACCGCCTCTGCCAGCGGATGCTCACTTTTTTTCTCCAGTGCCGCCGCGATCTGCATCATGGCATCCGCAGGGAAATCACTCTGATAACCGCCTACTTCTTCTACCTTTAACTTGCCGCTTGTGATGGTTCCTGTCTTGTCCAGTACCACGGTGTCGATCTCCTTAGCCTGCTGTAAGGCTTCCCCGGTCTTGATCAGGATGCCGTTACCTGCTCCTACGCCGGTACCCACCATGATAGCCACCGGAGTTGCCAGTCCCAGCGCGCAGGGACAGGAAATCACCAGTACGGCAATGGCTGTGGAAATAGCGAATTCCGCAGTGGCGCCGTTTAACAGCCATACGACCAGTGTGATCAGTGAAATAGTAATGACCGTAGGCACGAAGACCCCTGCCACCTTATCTGCCAGCTGTGCGATCGGAGCCTTGCTGGCGCTGGCTTCTTCCACCAGGCGGATGATCTGTGCCAGCGTGGTGTCATCACCGACACGATCCGCACGACATTTTAAGAAGCCCGCCTTGTTCACGGTTGCGGAGACCACATGGTCGCCTGCCTGCTTCTCCACAGGGACACTCTCACCGGTGATGGCCGCTTCGTCCACACTGGAGTTACCCTCCAGCACGATACCATCCACCGGTACCAGACTTCCTGGCTTTACCAGAAATATATCACCCTTTTGCAGATTCTCCGTGGGCACTTCCTTCTCCTGCCCGTCCCCGGTCACGAGGACTGCCACCTTGGGAGCCAGATTCATCAGTTTGGTAATAGCCTCACTGGTCTTGCCCTTGGAACGGCTCTCCAGATATTTTCCGACCGTGATCAGGGTCAGGATCGTACCGGAGGATTCAAAATACAGATCGTGGGAATAATGTTCTACTACTGCCATGTCACCGTAGCCTAAGCCATAGCTGATCCGGTACATGGCGAAAATGCCGTACACAAGCGCCGCGCCGGATCCTAAGGCGATCAGGCTGTCCATGTTCGGACTGCGGTGCGCCAGGGTTTTAAATCCTACGGAGAAAAACTTCCGGTTCACATACAGAATCGGTAACAACAGTAAAAACTGTGTCAATGCAAAATTCATGGCGTTGGCATTACCGTGCATGGTATTCACTATAAATGCAGGGACAGGAATTCCAAACCATTCTTTAAGCATGTGGTGCATGGACACATACATTAACGGGATCAGGAACCCGATGGAGATTCCAAGCCGCCATTTCATGGCTCTTGCGTCTGCATCCAGCTTCTGCTGCAATTCCTGCTTGCCGTCGGCTGCGGACCTTCCTGTACTTCCCGCATTCCCGAAAGTGCTCTGTCCGCCTGCACCTGCCGCACTGCCTTCGGTCATTACCGAAGCGCCGTAGCCTGCTTTCACCACAGCATCAATGATTTCCGCCGAAGTGATCTTCGTCTCGTCATAGGTCACATCCATGGTCTCTGTCAACAGATTCACGGATGCTTTTTCCACATTTTCCAGTTTATTGACTGCCTTTTCCACATGCGAAGAGCATGCAGAGCAGGACATTCCCGTAACATGATATCTTTCCTTCATAAAAATAACCTTGCCTTTCCATAACCTGCAAAGTTTCCGTTATTTTCAGTGCCTTACCGCACGAATTTACAGTATTATCTGCAGTCATGCCTCTACTTATTTCATTTTTTTCACCAGATCCACTGCTTCCTCTACGATAGCAGTATTTCCCTTCCGGATCTCTTCCACCACGCAGGTCTCCATATGCTCCTTCAGGATTGCATAGCCAAAAGCCTGCAGAGCGCTCTCCACCGCAGCTACCTGCGTCAGGATGTCTCCGCAGTAGCGGTTCTCTTCCAACATCCGACTGATACCGTTTAACTGCCCGGCCATGCGGCTTAAACGGTTCTGCAATTGTTTTTTTTCTTTTTCAGAGCGGGGTGTTGCTTTCTGATGACAATGACAACATTCCATGCCCTTCTCTTCTAATTTTTCTTCTAATTTTTCTTCTATTTTTTCTGCCATACTTTCTCCCATTCCGAAGCCGGTTCCTGCTATTTTTGCTAAATGCCCACATATTCTTTATTGTCCTCCGATCACATAACAGCGTTCAATGTACGTAGAAGGACTAATTGTTGCAGCCATGCAAAATACCCCACAGGGGTATCTTATCTACAAGATATACCCCCATAGGGTATTTGTCAAGCGTTATTTCAAAACAGGTCACTTTTTGTCACGCCACTCACATATAATGCGTGTCATACGACGGTCAATGTCAATGCGCGCCGTTTTGCACTCTCCGGGATATTTTTTTGCTGCACTGAATGCCAGTGTGACAAAGAGTGCAGAACCGATGGGCAGCATGGTCCTGAGCATCCCCTCCGGGAAAACAAAGTGTGTGCCGTGTTCATATATGAGTGCCTCTACTTCACAGGTGTGCGGTTGTACCGCAAGACGTTTCTCCATGCGGCGGATGTATTTTGCAGTGTCCCATAGAGCATCATCCTCTGCACCGACAAGGAACAGCTTGCCACGGATATTCTCGACCTTTATGAATTCCTCCTCTGCTATCGGGTGCGCCGCTTCGGAGTCGTCAAACAGCTTGCGTGAGGCTACCATATTGCCGGTACGTCTGGACTCCTCCGAGATCGTGTGCCAATAGTCGGGGTGTTTATAGCAAAACGGCATGTAAGGCAGCGGTCTGCCCTTGTAGGAGAAGAGCGATTCACCCTCTATGGGCCATTCCTTGCAGCCGTCCTTTTTGCCCTGCATGAACCCCTGCCATACGAAATCGCTTGGTGTCATTGCGACGGTCAGAGAAATATCATCGAATATGGAAGCCGCCGTCAGAGCAAGAGTTCCCGTAGTTGAGGCCCCCGCAATGCCTATCTTTGCGCTGCCGTGCGATTTGAGCCATGCTATTGCTTTTTCGATGCACTCAAGTGGGTAGTTGTGATGACTATAGTCCTTCTTCGCGGGCGACATGGTCAATACGTTTACGCCGAGGCGAAGCAGCCATTTTACCGCAGAGCGCGCCATATAATCCTCGGGATCGTCGCCGAGCATAGCGATGACAGTGCAGTCCGAGCCGCCCCTGCACTCCCAATATGCACCGTAATATCCGTCACTTTTTACATCAAAATGAATGTGTTTCATTATAATTGCTCCTTTCCAAAACCAAGCCTTACGATCTGCATCTTCATGATTCTGTCAGCGGTCCTGGCAAGGAAGCGGAACAATCCGCTGACGGAAGGGTCTCGAAGATCATTGTAACCCAGCATATAGCCACGGCTTGTAACCTGCAATCTGCTGTCCCACGGGGAAATCTCGCTTTTCGCATCCGAAACCGCAAAATACGCACCTACATCCTGAATTTTAGCGCTTCTTAGCCATGTCTTTGCTATCATCTTAACCGCTGTCCGGTTCGC
>UMBV01016174.1_pt1 | contig 22294 bp, 31 predicted proteins | sample 1964061 | NCBI WGS metagenome assembly UMBV01 (sample SAMEA4835951, study PRJEB28245) | human gut metagenome | biome: gut microbiome; material: fecal sample | place: Denmark | collected 2008
CAGAGAAGAAACAAAGGCTGAAATGTGTAAGGCGTGGGAAGGTTATGCAGAGCGCAAGGCAGCAGAAGCAACAGCAAAAGCGAAAGACACGACTAGAAAAAGTATATTGAATATGTTGCGGGAAGGAGCTTCTGTTGACTTCCTAGCAAAAACAATGGAGGGAGTTTCCCGCAAAGAGATTGAGGATCTTGCTGCGGAAGTTCTTAAAAAATGATGTTTTGAGATAGTCCCCGGCGCGTTGCGCCGGGGCTTTTTTTGTTTTTTCTTTTTTAGTTACCTCATCTTACATATTTATTCTGTAAGAATGATAGATGGCATTAAAAAGTTCAGAGATGCCAAGAAAGAGAAAAGGAGAAGAAAAAATGAATGATGATTTAATGCTTACATTGCTGACACATGGGTCGGAAACAATTTATATTCCGGTAGTGTTCAGGGGAAAGGCGTATCAGATTCCCGCCTGCAGGAAGAGTGAGGAAGAGGATTTTCGGATATCACATAATACATTGATGTATTTTTACCGGAAAATTAAGGAGGAACATCGGGATGTAAGAGTGGTAATAAAACCTGAGTTTTCCTATATTTCTGTAGGATACTGTATCGCAGCTGCGCTCATCCAGACAAAGGAAGGGGATTCCGATGTTTATTTTGGCGAAAACAGAGTGACTGTCTCTTCAAAGTTGACAGATAAGGACAGTCCATTCCAGATTGCGGTAAACCGTGCTGAGGACAAAGCTATTTCCACAGAAGTGTTTGGCTTGGTAAGCCGTTATTTTGATAAAAACGGCACTCCGGTTATCTTCCAGACAGGAGAACCCATTCCGGTTTCGGATGCGTCCAGCAATGCATCACAGCCCCCGGTATCATCTGGAGATGGGGCAACACAAGGCTCCGGTCTTAATTCCGTTGAAATGAAGGAATACGAAAAGCTGGGAAATATCGAAGTAAAAGTGAATAGTAACGGCAAGAAAGAGGTCCGCATTATTCGTGATATGGGAGATAAGCTGCTTGAATATTTTGCAACCAATTCTGCAGATGAACAGTTCAAAAAGAATGTCTCCCGTTTTCTGGAACTCAGAAGAAAAAATGGGAAGTGATTGATGGTATTGCCCGGCGCTTCTGCGCCGGGCAGTGTTGTGAAGGAGATTTTTATCATGAATGGAATATACGGAATGTCTTTTGTTTACGAAAGTTTAGTACCTGTTGAAAATCCTGATGCTCTATATTTTTCAGTTGGAACGATTACCATGGACTGTTGTGGAAAAGAGATTTGCTTGGATTTCAAGGAAACAAGCGCTTCCTGGCATGAGAAAAATGGAAAAATTGTATTTTCAGTAGAAGCAAATGATTTCAATCCGAACACTTTTGAAGAGGAGTATCAAGCGATAGGATTGAAAGCGTCGGATTTGGTATATGGATATTTTTCTTCTAATCATCGATTCATGAATACTTTAGTTACTGAAGTGTATATAGAATGTGTCCAAGATGCGGAGGAGGTTTTTATCCCACTTAAACTAAAGGGAGTCCAGTTACATTTTTTGGATGGAAGATTCCTCAATTATGGCGACAAAATCAACGTAGAAAAGCTGGATTAATATTTGTTGGCAGATGTGTGATAAAATATAGGAGGTTCTATGGAGACAAGAAATGTTAGCCGTGGAAACGAGAAAGCAGCTGAAAAAAAATCACTGAAAGAATTGTGGAAAGCTGTATCAGCAGCAGGCTTTCAGCCACTGGATGATGCTGGATGGGAAAAACTGACTAACACAGTCAATTCAATCAGCTTGGACATCAAGGTCAGTAGCAGGGATGCGGATTTCTTTTTCCGAGATGTTGCCCTTGCGTTCATGGATTACTACCATGGACTGATGTGGTCTATTCATGAAGAACAAGAACCGTCTGTTGATGATAGAACCGGGATATATAACATCATCATCGATTTGGTTGACTTACTGGATGGACATCGGTTTGAAGCTTTTACGGAAGCTGAAAAAGATATTTTCGATAAGAGCATATTTGAAAAAATAAAGAAGTATAAATCGTGTTCAAAGTCAGTCAATGTTTTAAGCATCAAATGCATTGCAGCCATTGTGGCTCTGCATTTTCGGATTGAGGAAAAAAGCGATGTGAGAGGGATGGATATACAGTTTGATGGGGAAAAGTATATCCAAACTCCTCGTACATGATGTTGACTTATATGGTCAAATGAAAGGGCATTAGGTTATGAAAAAGGAAGATTTCAAAAAAGGTCAAAAGGTTTGGTTGTATCTTGTTGGAGATGCGGCGCGACGTTGCAATACGCCGGAAGATCGGGTACAGGAGTATGAAGTCGTTTCTGTAGGCAGAAAATATATTACAGTTAACAAGACTGGGTTATCGACTTCCTGGGAGATAAAATTTGATATTGAAAATAATTTTCGTCAAGTTTATACCTGTGGTAGCACAGAATATATTTTATTCCCCACAAGAGATGAGATTATCAATTACGTGACCAGTATTACAAGAAAAAATGTAATATCCCATTTTTTTGCAAGGTATAATTGGCAAACCCTATTAACAGATGAAGATGTTAAGATGATTTGTGATATCATCAAACAGCGCGAAGACAGAATTTAACTGTGGGTAGTGCCAAGAAACGTCTGTAGACTAAGACAATGACTCGTGATATCTCCCCCGGCGCGATGCGCCGGGGGTTTTTATCGTTTATTTATCTTCTCACAATCAAAAACTTACATATTTACAGTGTAACTTTGGTAGCTGGCAAAACTGGTTTGCCGAGAAGAAAAGGAGAAGAATATGGAAAACAAAGAAAGAACTAAAGAAGAAAAATGTAGATTTTGCCATCGGTTCATGGGAAAGAACCATGATGAGTCTCATTGCGTTGTAGATGGCTGGGAGGATGACAAGGTCAAAATTGTCAATTCTGAAATCTGCGAAAAATGTGACAGGTATAAGTCAAAGTACATTGAATACCCTTTAACGATTCAGAAAATTGAGAATAGGGAAATAAAAATTTCTGGACTTGGACATGAATGTGGGACTCTGTGTGAAATACAGCCGTGCGCAAAAGAATATGGAGGAAAATCATACCTTGGGATCTATCTGGGGGATCTGCCCACTTCGATTTATACATCATATGATGAAAACAATGGTATCTTAAGCAATAGAGTCATGACAAACCCGGCTATACTTGTGCCGGAGCTGAAAAAAATAATTTTCGGCTATGAGAGTTGGTGGCGTGAAATTAGATCACCAGAGGATTTCAAGGGAATAACTGAGAAAGACATTGAGAATACATGGTATGTTCAGCTTCTCAGAGCACAGGTTCAGCGGGAGAGTAATGACTAAACGAGAACTAGTCAATATCCCCACGGCTAAAGCCGGGGGCTTGCAAAAAAACTATTGGAAAGAAGCAGCCAGATACTGGCTACGTAAAACAGGAAGGAGGAAGCGGCTCATCCCATGGATAAATCCAGAGGTTTCCGCCGCTAGTTTTTGGATGAATAAAACAATAATAATATATCAAAATTACGGAGTAACAGGTGCAGAAAAGAGAAATGTCTACACATACGGCACACCGCATGGCAATGCGGTGTGCTGGGATCAGATAATCGTAGAGATTCCGGATGGATGGAAATTTTATGAGTCACAAACAGGTAGCGGATGTGTTGAAACTCCTTGGGGACAGCGTTATTTGATCGGGGAAGTTCTGTGTGGAAATAGGGAGCCTCACTTTTCGGCATATACGACTGCAAGAAAAAAAGTCAGCATTAAATTAAACGTGGTGGCTTCTGAAGAGTGCCGAAAATCGGCTGCTAAATTACTTCCGGAAGGTTGGCAGTGGATCGATTGTTATGATGGGAGCGGATGTTTGCAGTCACCAGAAGGTGTAGACGTTTATAGTTACGATATTTTGACAGGTGAATATCGGCATGAGGATGGAAATTGGAGCCGATGGAAAGAATGTTCAGAGTCGATGAATCTTTCTGGTTTCAAAGAATTTGCAGAAAAAGAAGTTTTAAATAGGTTGCAAAATGGCGTTGGTAAAGGAATGGAAAAAACAATATATTGCGTGCATTGCAATCTATGCTATGAAATGGATAATGATGCGATGGTAATTGATGAGGTAGTGTTAAATTTGAAACTTTTACCAGGTATTTGTACGGAAGACATTTCTGTTAATATTGTTGAATCAAAGGATACAGACAATGAATATTCTGATAAATTTTATATCATAAGTGCTTCTTTTAGAATAGTCGGTAATGAAAGTACGATTCGAGAAGAAGTAGAAAATGTGATGGGGTTCATGGGCGTTGATGATATTAGAATTTCTAAATGCTGTATATGAAATCAGAGTAATAAAAAATCACTTTGACAAAATAGCTAAAATTATATATAATTAAATTAGCTAATTGGAGGTGAGTATATGTTTACAGCAACAGCGACAGAAATGAAAAATAATTTTGGAAAATACCTAAATCTTGTAATGTCCGGACAGGAAATTATCGTAACGAAGAATGGGGAAGAAGTCGGACGCTTTATTCCTAAAGGTGCTGCAGTGTCTTATCTTACAGATTCGTTGACTGGAATTTTAAGGAACGATTTCGATTTGGATCAGGCAAAAATAGAAAGGATGAGAGAAAAATATGGTTCTGTTGATTGATGCAAATATCATTCTGGATGTATTGCTCAACCGGTCAGAATTTGTAAGAGATTCCTCTATCATCTGGAAATTATGCGAAACTGGACAAATAAAAGGATATGTGTCAACATTGACTTTCGCAAATATAATGTATATCATGCGGAAGCAGTTGACTCCACAGAAAATCGATGAAGTCTATAGAAATCTGGAAATCATCTTTGAGTTTGTTGAGTTTAGTAGGGCAGATATTGCAAAAGCGGTGGCGATGGCTTGGGATGATTTTGAGGATGCTGTTCAGAGTGCAACAGCAGAGCGGATCCATGCGGATTATATTGCAACCAGAAATGTCCGTGATTTCTTGAAAAGCAATATTCCGGCATTCACCCCGACAGAACTGCTTGCAAGGATTTAGGGTAATAGCATATATAAGGAGCGTGACAAAATGGATATTAATATTGGTGATAACGTCAGATGGGAATCTCAGGCATTGGGATGCTATACATCTAAAAAGGGAACAGTTATTGCAATTCTTCCGCCGGATGAAGATGCTTTTCCGTATCTTCCGATGGATACAAAGAAGAGCCATATTAAATTCCAAAACCGTTCGTCTATTAAACGGGTTTTGGTAAAAGTTATGGCGGGTGCCAATCATGATATAGCGCATTATTACGCACCACGAGTAAGTGTATTGGAAAAGATAGGAGATTCAATCTGATGCTGAAACGATAATTCTGAATCTGAAAACCTAAATAGAGTTTTGACAGCCCCCGGCGCATCGCGCCGGGGTTTTTCTATTCTCTTAATCAATCGTACATATTTAATCTGTAGGATTGATAGCCAGCAATTAGCTGAGAAAAACTAAGGAGAGAAAAAATGGAAGTAAACAACGAAATTGCTAAAAAAGCAAAAGAGTATGCTCTGCTTAAGAAAAGAGCAGATTTTCTGTACAAGGATTTGAAAAAATATGCAGAAGAAAATGGTTTTCGGGATGTATACATCGATGATTTTGATGTATCTGAAAAGCCGACTGGAGAAGAACAGGGCGGAGGTAAATATTGTGACCAACATATGTCTGGAGAAGATTGCGGATATGGTACATATTTCCTTCCAATAGAGAAAAATGGAGGGTATCTTGCTATTTATTATTCGTTTTAATATGGGAAAAATGGGAGAGGAGGAAAGTGTACACCTGCATTTTAAGAGATGTACACTCAAAAAACATGAAGAGTGTCGTTAGTTATGAAGATAGAGGCAACTATGGCAATAACAAGTATCGTGGAAATTGTTCCGGTCGATTGATTGAGGATATCATCCAGCAGTATAAGCTCAAATCACTTTCAGACCTTATGGTTGGGAGCGGTACAACGGAGGATGTATGCCGAACAATGGGGATTCCAGGAACATTTTTGGACCTTAACAGAGGGTATGACATGTTAAGTATGGACATACCGGAGCGTATGCAGAACTGTTTTTGGCATCCACCATATGATAATATCGTTGTCTATTCTGACAAGATGTATAGGGCCCAGGATGTCATTGACCGATATGGATTTGATCCAAGGGAGCATGATCTATCCCGCTGCAGAGATTGGGAGGATTTTGTAAAAAAATGAATTACTGTTGCTTAAAACAATTTGCATCCCTTGAAAAAGGCGGCCGAATGTTTGTCCTCATGGGAGATATCAAAAAAAGAGGACGGCTGTATTCAATGCTTACGGACATTGCAAAGCCTGGCACACTGGAGCAGATCATAATCAAAATGCAGCATAATTGTGTATCAGATCGTAATGTGTATACAAATCAAAACTTTGTTCCTATCGTACACGAATATCTTATGGTTTTAAAAAAGGAGGCAGCGCTGCTATATCAGATTGCTTTCACGAAAAAGATGGAATTTGATGTTCGTGACTCACGGGATATTACATGGCGAGATGTCGTATGTGCAGTAATTGAAGATAATGGTGGCTTTATGGAGCTGCAGAACATCTATGCAGCTGTTGATGGGCACAGGAAATGTCAGAATAATCCGCACTGGCGAGATAAGATAAGGCAAACTTTGTACATGAATTCAACAACGTTTGTAAGAAAAGACAATGGATGGACGATTAAGGCCGCTTGATGGAGTTGCACTGGAAAATGGAGGAATCATAATGAATAATCAGGTATTAAGCGTAGAAAAGTGGATCGAATATTATCAAAAAACTTTGAAAAGCGGAATTGAGACGGCAGATACATTACGTCAAAAATACGAAGATTATAAGCTTAGAGAAGAGCAATGGAAAAAGAGTAGGGATTACATATCCTATCTTAATGCGCAGAGGGCTTTGGAAAATGTTCTTGGTATTGGAAAGTATACGATAGACGAATTAACCAAAATCAATCAGGTATTCTGCGGATCCCATGGTCCTCTTACAGACAGTGATTTGGATATGGCGAATTCTTATGTGAGGCTGATTGAGTCCACCAGATCAAAGGAACCGAAAGCTGGAGATATCATCCGTTATACGGATAAGTATGGAACTTATTACTCGAAAGCGCATATTGAAAAAGTTGAAGATGATATTGTCAATATCTGTGCAGAGCCGTATATCTCGTTTATTCATGAAGAAAATGATGGGATTTCCTGTGCAACGAGTGGAGGGCTATGGTCGAACCTGCCTGTTGAAAAATTAAAGTATCAAGGGGCTGGTCCAAAAGTATTTCAGGATTGGGGCCACTGTGGAGCTTGTGCCCATGGTACTATACAATTTGAAGCAGATGTTTCTATTTGGGAATATGACGAACATGAAACGTCATATACGACCAAAACACATAATCACATTTTCATTTGGAAAAATCGCAATGAAGATAAAGATTACCTTTACGCTTCCGGTACGAGAGTCTGGAGAAATAAATTAGAACTACAGGCATGGCTTATAACTGTCCATGGAGAAGTTTTCCAAAACTGTGATGACATGATTGAAGTCTGGTATTGGAGACAAAAAGAGGCATCGGTTTCGCCAAAAGAATATGAAGCATTAAATCTCCCAGAAGATACTTTTTGGTGCAACGGACTAAGGCGGTGCAAAAGGCTGTATGATGAAAAAAATACAACCGTAATTACTTATTTTGTCTGGTATTGGGATGATCCAGAGATAGAGGATATTTCAAAAAGATGTGAAAAACAGAACAAAGTGATCGAGCAATACAGAAGCCGTGATGGAATCGAAAACAGTCTTGCAATCCGGAAGATCAAAACAGATGTGATTAAGCCTGTAGAAATTGATATTTAAAAAATTGAAGGAGGAACGCGGCTGCCTGGGCAGCCGCAAGAAATATGAAAGCTACAGCAAAAATTTTTATCCATGAAAAATATCTCCCGAATTCCAGATGCAAAAATGTTCGGACACGGGGATACGAAAAAGAAATTGAAATTGAATTAAGAGAAGTGATGCGGAAGAAATTTCCACTTGCCATGATCGCGAAAGAACATGGTTTTATTGATGGAGAATGGAAGGACAAAGTTTTTACCGAGTATAGATGTTACGAAGGAAACTTCTATACCCGTGCGAAAAAACTTCCAAATTCCTCAAAGTCTCTAACGCTGGAAGAGGTTTCGTTTCAATTGGGCGGATATTTACCTTATCCTTATGAAGGGGATATTCCTTATGTTTCTGGAAAATCTGTTCTGCTGAGTAATGATGAACAGATTCAAAGAGATAAGATACAGGAACAGGCGTTAAACTATCTTATTTTTAATGGGGAAATTTGGGAACGGACCGGTGAACCGATGTATGAGGTAGTAACATTCGGGCTTGGTCATAATCATGGCGGGACCTCAATGTTTGTGACAAATTGTTACAACGAAAACGTCGGATATAAAAACTATTTTAATGCTCTGCATCGAAAAGAGGCAATTGAGTACGCGAGACAGGTCGCCGCGAAACGCGGCGACACGGATAGCCTTCAAAATATAGGGGATGTGGATATCCGTGTTTTAAAGCCAGAATACGTCAAGGCTAATCCAGAAAAAGAGCACGGGGACGGCAACACATTTCTAAATAATTTAGAGGCATTGTGTGAAGCGGCGGATAGCCCATTCGAGGCTGGGCTTCTCACACTGATGGCAACAGCGGAAGAAATCAGGAAAGGATAACGGGATATGGGACTGACAGAAAACCAGAAGAGGTTGATTATTGCAATCGCGCAGAAGGATATGGTATCTGCAAGAAAATGTGCAGTGGCATGCCTTGGGGAAGATTCAACCGTGAAAAACAAAACATTTGTTAAGAAATATTCAACGATTCTAACATCTGCCGGCGAGAATATAATTCCGCTACCACATGATTTGGCAAAATTTGTGTGTGTTGAGGAGGTTTCTGCTTCTTTCAAAGAAGGAAGATATTTTCTTCCCGAACGAGAAAAGCATCTGTTTTCGGATATCGTAAAAATGAAGAAGGTGTCTGAAAAAATGTCCGAACTTGGAATATCTTATGTGAACTCCAGCTTGCTATATGGAGAAAGTGGCACAGGAAAAACGACATTTGGACGTTATGTGGCATATAAAACAGGTCTGCCGTTTTGCTATCTTAAGTTTTCAAATCTTGTCAGTTCCTATATGGGGAACACCTCGCAGAATATTTCAAAGGCATTTTCATGGGCAATTGAAAACCCCTGCGTATTCATGCTGGATGAAATAGACTGTATAAGTATTTCACGTTCTGGAGCCAGCAACAGTGGTGCAGATGGGGAAATGGGAAGAATCACAATCTCACTTATGCAGGAATTCGACAGATTGCCTAACGATGTTATCGTAATTGGGGCAACAAACCGGAAGGATAGGATAGATGAGGCACTATTGCGCAGATTTACCATCCATCACGAGGTCAAACGATTATCAGAAGCGGAACGAAGTGAAATGGTAGGTAAATTTTTTGGTGATATCCATTTTCGACTCACAGATTCTCAATTTTATGGACTGGTAAATCCAGAAGATACTCAGGCAGGGCTGACAAATAGGATGATAAGTCTGCTTGCAGACCATTTTATGGAAGAAAGTGAAAGCTGAAATAGCTAGACTGCCTTTTTTTGAATTTTGGAAAAATATTGGGAGGATTGACAGCCCGGTCGCGCATAACGCGGCCGGGTTTTTCGTCATAAAAAGTTTTTTCCTTAAAATGCATTTCAACAAGAAAAAAAACAACATATTTTTAAATGAAAGTTGTAAGCGAATGCCATAAAAATAGTAAAAGAAAGGAGCGCATAGAAAATTTTCTGTGTGGTTTTGGAAGGATGAAGAAAAAGAACGTAATAAAAATGCTTTCAATTATTGCAGCGGCCAGTATAGGCGTAACCCCATTAGGAAATCCATTAACAGTCTGTGCAAAACCTACAGTGGTTGAAAAGGGAATTGATAGCACTCAGAGTTCTGATGTTGAGAAAGAAAAGCCTGAAGAAAAGAATGAACTGGGAATACCCGATGAATCTCCAGATGATTTTTTTTCCGGAACACTGGGTCCGGATGCAAACGAGACGGAGGAGAAGCAGGATACAGATTTTGAGACTGTAAATAAAAAAACAGAAGAAGAGGCCGCGTCTGAAAGAACAGACAAAAAGGTAGATGTTGCGTTTTGCGTAACGAATCCAAGATGGGAGGGAATTGAAAACATTTCTCCGGTAAATGGGAAAGATGTAAAGGAATCCGCTGTTGAAGCCAAAAATTTTGAAGGTGCTATTAAAGAGGCAGGGGCTTATCTCTCAGATGCCATGCAAAATATCAATGATGGAGTTGTTCTGTCATTTGGTGATTATAATATTTTGGCAGATGTTGATGTTGTAGATGGCGACGAAGATAAATATGGACAACTGGCAGAAGGGGAAGATTTACAGCATGTAAAATTCCTGTATCTGCTGTTGGATGCTGCCTTTGCTCATACGGAAAACAATCCTGAGAAAGGGGATTTTTTGCGTGGTGAATTTGTCTCTGCAGACTATCATTATGAAAAAACAGAGGATGGTTTTCTGTTGGAACTGACGGATATTGATTATCTGTCTGACCTTCATGCGCAGTCTTATCTTGATAAAACCATAGACGAATTGTTTGCCCAGAATAATGTGGATAAGATGTCACAATACGAGAAAGCGAGATTTGTTTACAGCTATCTTATTGACAATATCAATTATGAGGAAGGAAGTAGCTTTCATTCCGCATATGAGGCTATGAAGAAAAGGGAATCTTCATCACACGGTCGTGTCAGCCTTGCTTACTATATGCTGAATAAGGCAGGAGTGGATACACGTATTATCTCCGGAAATGGGCAGGAATGGCTGATCGTCGAGATGTTCGGTAAATATTTCAATATTGATCCGGTTGCAGATGTAGATGTTCCAGAATTCATTGATGCCAGCTATTTTTTAAAAGGCTCAGAAACATTTGGGAGGCTTCATACTCCGGACTGGCAGTTTAACACAGATTCATTCCGGGCACAGTATCCGGTCAGTGAATCAGACTATGAGTTATCGACGGTGACCTTAGATCGTTTGGAGGCAAAAATGTCTGTAGGAGACAGGATTATCCTGAGGGCAACAAGCTCTGATGACAGCCCTGTTACGTTCAGCTCTTCGGATAATGAAATTGCCAGTGTTACTCAGACGGGGGAAGTCACAGCACTTAAAGATGGAGAAACTGTCATTACTGCGAAAAATAGTGAAGGAGCTGCAGAGTGCAAAATTACGGTTGTCAGTCCGCATGAAGTGTCTGTTACATCAAAGGACAATGTAACGTCTTATGTGAGCGGATCTGGGGAATATCTGACAGGGGATCCTGTAACCATAACAGCAATCAAAGAAACTCGGGATGGATACCGGTTTACCCATTGGGAACTTCCAGATGATCTTGAATTTCTGGATGGGGCAACGAACCTTGATTATAGGTTGTCATTTTATATGCCTTCCTTAAAGGTGGATGCAGTGGCTGTGTATGAGAAGATTCCGGTTGAAATAATTTATATCGAAGACAAGGAATTTACAATGAAAACCGGAGAGGAAAAAGAACTGGAATATGTCTTGGAGCCGTCTAACGCTTATGCGGGAGATATTAAAATTGTATCTAGTGACGAAGAAGTGGTAAAGATTCTGGAAGACGGAAAACTTTCCGCCGTTGCCAATGGAACTGCCAAGGTGACAATCTCATCAGGGGATGTGAAAACAGTATGCACAGTAAAGGTAACGGGAGATGAATACAAAATCGAAGTGACAGGCCGGGATTCAAAGGGAAAAGTAAAAACTCAGTCCAGAGAGGTTACTGCCGGCGATGTAATGACAATCAGTGTCCCGGATGTGACAAAATATGGGTATCGGTTCGTAGAATGGGAAACTGTTCCTAAGGATTTAGAGTATAAAAATGGATATGGGAAAGATACGATCAAAACATCTTTTGTTATGCCAGAGGAAGACCTTTCCATGACTGCAAAGTATGATGAAATCCTTGTAGAAACGATTAACCTTAGGACAAAAAATATTGTTCTGCAGAAAGACCGGACTTATCGGCTGAATAGTGATGTATCAGTTGTGCCGGCAAATGCGCTTGATAAAAAAATCAAATATGAGTCGGATGATATTTCGATTGCGACAGTAGATGATAACGGAAAGGTAACTGCAGTTGGGGAAGGGACGACAGAAATCATTCTAGCTTGTGGTGATGGTCGTGCTGTATGTGAAGTTACCGTAAAAGGTAACAATACCGTTACATCGTCCGGAAATGAAACTTTAGATATCAAGGCACAGAACGTGAAATTGTATGTGGGAAGTTATTACACCCTTTCTGTAAATAAGAAAAATGTTGCTGGGGTAACATTTTCCAGTAGTGACAATAAAGTCGCATCTGTAACTTCTTCTGGGAAGATTACAGGAGTTGGGACAGGGACGTGTACCATTACCGCTACATCATCATCTGGCAAAACAAGAGACACGGTAAGTGTAACTGTCGTGGAAAAAACGGATCAGCAGGGTACGGGTACACAGACAGAAGATAAATTTTTGAAATATAAGGCAGATGCGGCAATCTTCCGTGCAAATGCAGATAAGATGAGGGCAGATGCCCTGCGGCAGGGGGTTACAAACGGAAAAGTGGATGTCCCTGCTGAAACACCGGAAGTATCTACAGGTGGTATTGTTGAACAGGTAGCGGCAGGCGGAACAAATGCATCCTCAAAAGATGTATCATCTCATCCGACAGGAGACAGTTCTTATATCGCATTTTGGGGTGTTTTAGCAACTGCGACAGTGGCGCTTGCAGGAAGTATCTGTTTTAAAAATAGAAAAAATAGGAAGAAAAGAGAATCGTCGGAAGAAAAAGTCTGTCCCGATGGGAAGGAGAAAACAGAAAGATGAGATATAATAAAAAGTACATCGTATTGAAAATTGTTGCGTTTACAATGGTTTTCGGATTGTCATTAGTATACCCTTGCATTTATGCAGCGGATTTTCATCAGAAATACAGTGCGGAAGCGATAGTTGATACGTGTGTATATCAAGGACCTGATAAGGGAACCAATGTAATGTCCCAGATTGAGGAAGGAGAGTCCGTCAGTATTGTTTCAGACATCTGTGTCCCGGATGGCAGTGTTTATTTACTTGTAAGGGATCGAGAAAATACGATGGGATATATCCCACAGATTGATGTTTCTATCGATTATTTCTATAGCTCCTCTGAAAGGATAGATGCTGATAATATTCTTGTGCCGGATGTATTTTGTCTTGCGGGCAATATTTTTGCGGGATCGTATGAAAGGCTGGTGGAATATTATCATCTTGTCCCTGAAAAAATCAGGGATAGTTTTGAAAAAGATGGATTTCATATTATCATGATGGAGCAGGATATTACACCTGTGGCTTATGCTCCATATGGTGGATTTACCGGATGGGGATATGTAGAAGGTGTAATGGATTATGAGTTGCAGACTATATATATGCAGGATGAATCGTCCGGACGGATTACGCATGAAATGGGGCATTATATCAATGATAAGCTACATTGTTCATCACAACCAGGATTCTCTGAACTGGTGGGAAGCGAGGCGGCAAAAATCAGTACATATGCCCAGACAAACCCGAACGAGTTTTTTGCAGAGACATTTGATCTTTATGTAAGGGATCCAGAGGCGCTTGCAACGATTTCACCAACAGCGTATCAGTACATGGATGGCATTGTTCACGCATTCTGATTATTGCAGAATTGTTTTTTTGAAAAATGAGGGGGGGATTGTACATAAGGCAAGGTTTGCAGGCATATCCGTTGAGTATGTGAACCCGATATACACATGCCAGAAGTGTCCCGTCTGCGGCAGTGTCCACCACGCGGATGACAGGGATTACAGATGCGGGTGCGGGTTCCGTGCCCACAGGGACCTTCTGGGTGTCATGAACATCTGTAGCTCAACTGAGTTTATTGATAGTAGACAAATTGCACAGGAAACTATATGTTCTGTCCTATGAAGGCGAATGGCATAGCCATACCTTGGGGTGCAGCTCGTCAGAAATGGAATGGATCAACTATATTTTTCGGCAGCCACCAAGACTCCCTCTGCCTTCAGGCATGGGGATTTTAAAAAGGAAATCAATACATATATTTCTTATCAAATCGCGCCCTAACAAGGCGCGATTTTAAAATTCGATTTTTTTCGTTTAAATCCTAATTTAACTTCAATTTATTACATATTTAAAAAGTAATATGATAGCCGACATTATTTCTATGTCGAGAAAAGGAAAAGAGGATAAAGAAATGAACAAAAGAATGTCTAAGGAAGCACTGCATGTAGAATTGGCTCTGGCAATGAGGAAAGAGCAGGATGAGTACCACAACTGGCTGATGAGTCAGGATGTGGCGACTGTTATCGCCCATGCAGAAGAGTGCTCTGTGCGGGAAGATATCCTGCTGTCAATGGAATATCTTGATTTTGACGAGAGAACCATGGAAGAGTTGCTTCAATCTGGCAAGCCGCTTGCAGTTATGTGTGAGATGTTCCTAAGAGGTAACGATGAAGAAAAAAATTCGATCGAAGCTCAGGTCTGTGCATTTATCGATGCAATGGCTGCACGCATTTACGGGATGATGGCTGCTTGTTAGGAGGTAGAACATGGAAGAGTATTTGATCAGAATCAAGGAAGTTTCCAGCCGTTGCGTGGTGGTCAAGGCAGATTCTCTGGAAGAAGCCGTTAACAAGGTGGAAGATGCTGCAAATGACAATGTGATCATTTTGGATGAAGATGATTTTCAGGACAGGATCATTGAGCCAGCAGAAGACCATTTTCCTGGCGGAATCATTCCAGCAGATTGTTCGGCAAGTCAATACTATTGGAGGATTCCAGAAGAGGAGGAATTGCTGTGAGGGCAAAGCTGTATGAGTGGCATGAGATTCGTGTTCAATGGGAAAACATGGACCAGATGTCCTGTAAACCAACGGAAATCAAAAAAATTCCAAAACTTGGCTTAATCGTAGTAAACGTGTTGTAAATATAGCAGTCAAGAAAAAGGAGATAAATTATGATCATTAAAAATGATATCGAAACATTGGCAAATGTTAAGGGAAAAGGCATCAGTTCTTTAGAAGAATACATCGAAAAAGCAGAAGAAATGACTCTGAACTGGACGGATTGGCGCTTAGTCGAGGAGGCACGATGCCCATTATCTATTACGGATGATATGAAAGTTGAATATCAGGATCCCTTTGGAGAACGGCATGATTCTGATATTTCAGAATATGCCTTTACGCAGTTGTGCGGAAAGGTTGGTGTACCGGCTTCTTATATTTCCAAATGCTTTGATAAAGGCATGGGGGAGTTGGCTGTCCATAATTTCAATGAATGGAGCGGCAAAATCGAAGGGGAGCAGGATCTTTTAGTACGTGAGTATGAAGGTTCTGTCCGTGCGGTTCTTTCAGATCGGTATAATGTTTTCAATACTGCTTCTGTCATGAAAAATGTCAAGCAGGCATTGGATGCACCTCAGTATGCGGGAAGATATGAATTAAACCAGATTTTTTTGAATCCGGACAAGCTGCATATGCGGTTTGTGGATTTTAATTCCCCTCTGAAGATCGGCAACCGTGAATATACTCCGGGATTTACAATTTCCAGCTCTGATGTGGGCAGCGGAAGTTTGAATATTAAGTATTTTATTTACAGGTTTGCATGCCGTAACGGTCTGGTTATTGTCAAAAATGGTGGAACATTATTCAGACAGACGCATCTGGGAGATTTTGAGTCGGCAGGCGCTGATCTTTTCATGAAAGCACTGGAAAACGTAGATGCCATGAATCAGTATGCTGCTGATAAACTGGTGTGTTCACAGAACAAAATGCTTTCTCGGGAGGAAATGAATCTGTATCTGACAAGGGCACAGAAGGAACTTCATCTTGGAAAAGGGAAGGCGATGGAGAATCTGAACGATCTCTTGAACGAAACCTATTCGGAAGGAAACATTCTCAGTTTTATCAATGCAATTACTGAAAATGCACAGAAATATACCTTGGAAACGAGGATCGAGCACGAGATTTGGGCCGGTAATGTTCTGAGTAATATTTCTGCTTAATGTTGGATTGGTGACAGAGAAGGCTTCCTCCGGGAAGCCTTTTTCAAAATTTATAAGGGAGAGTACAGATGAGAATAATCGTTGCAGGCGGGCGAGATTTTGATGATGAGGAAAAGTTTTTTAACGTCATGGAGTCTGAATTGAAAGAAATTCGCAAACATCATGATGTAATTGAAATTGTATCTGGACATTGTTCTGGTGCAGATGCCTTAGGAGAAAAGTTTGCCCAGAAAGAAAATTTACTTCTAAAGACGTTTCCGGCACAGTGGAACAAGTTTGGGCGGGCAGCAGGTCCTATGAGAAATGCGGAAATGTGTCGGTATGCAAAGCAAGATTCAGGTATGCTCATTGCATTCTGGGATGGTAGATCGAGAGGAACAAAAAACATAATTCGTAAGGCACTTGGCTGCAATCTGAAAGTGACAATTGCTTACTATAACAGGGAGTAATCAAGCATGGGAAAAGAAATCAGGAAAAAAATTTCCCCAGAAGACTTCTGGAATGTCAAAAACGGAATTAAAAACTTTGAGTTTCGGAAAGATGAGGACAATATCCAACCCGGAGACACGATCATACTGGAGGAATATATTGAAGGAAAATATCCACCCTTCAGCAGTAAGTATACAGGCATGGTTGTACGGCGCACGGTTAAGTATGTCCTCCGCAATGCGAAGGGATATGGTCTGCCAGAAGGTTTCTGTGTGATTGGATTTTAAGGAGGAAAAAGGATGAATGAATTTGCGATCGAATGGACAAAAGATAGGGATTACGCTGGCGTTACGGTTCCCAGTGGGACGGCTTGGAAAAGCAAACTGATGCGGTATGCGGAAACGCATCCGGACGAGGTCAAGGTTAAATGTATAAATCTGGATGGTTCGGCGTTTTTTCATGTTCCAGTAAAATGGATCAAATGCAGCCCGCCGAGGCAGGTATCTGATGAACAAAGGGAGGCAGCTTCGGAAAGATTCAAACAGATGTGGGAAGATAAGAGGGATGTAGAAGGAAGTGAAGACGAGAATGGGCAGAGAAATACTTTTTAGGGCAAAACGAAAAGATAATGATGAGTGGGTAGAGGGAAATCTTATTACCAATGAAAGATGTCCATACAAAAAATATATTGGCTATATATTCGATGAAAGCGGTGGATTCATTGGGGATTTTGACATCACAGAAGTTATTCCAGGCACGGTCTGTCAGTATACAGGCTTGACGGATAGGAATGGCAAGAAAATTTGGGAAAACGATATTGTTTCTGTCGATGAGGACTATTGTTTTAATGGTCCATCCGTGGTTAAATTTGGCAGGTACAAAGATATTGATGTGTCAGATATACACAAATGTAGACACATAGGGTTTTATCTGGACCATATATCTCAATTTGATCAGAGGCGTCGGCAGGATATCATGTTTTTCTGTCCCAAATGTGAAGTTGTAGGAAATATTTTTGATAATCCGGAATTTCTAAATTTCGATTGACAGTCCCCAGCGCGTTGCGCTGGGGTTTCCATTTTCAGATATCATGTTGAAACGCAAAAGCAAAGATATTATAATAAATATAGTTGATGCAAGAATAAATTTTCAAAGGGGAATGAATATGTTTAATGAAGAATACATGAGCAGGATAAATTGGCAACAGATAACACAATTTTTTCTAACTGGATCAAGTCAGAATATTCACAAACGTAATTGTTCTGATTATGAATATGCAAAGAAAAAAGAACAGGAATATCAGCAGGCATTGCGAAAGTATCGCAAGTGTGTACTGGAACATGAAAAGGCGTATCGCGCTGCATCGGATGAAGATGAAAAAATGGAGATAGATGATGAGCTGGCGGATGATGTACAGGAGGCATTGGGGAATTTATTGTCATTGTACTATGAACAGGGGTTAAAAGCAGGAATTAAGCTTGGCATATCTATGACTGAAGTAAGAGCAATTGATTGATGTCGATCCGAATCAAGAAATTTGTTATATTTCACTATAGGAAAAGTGCACAAGAATATGAGCTTTCCAATTAATGAACTAGCGTGTCTGCTTTTTTGCACAAGCGTGTCTGAAAAAAATATACAAAGAATTTTCTGAAAGATCCGAAAATAAAAAACCCAATTTTTTTTTGGCAAATGCGTCAATATGCAATGCTGAATTTTTCTGCCATAATGGTATTGAAAGGAGGAAATGATTATGATTCATACAAAAGATATAAAGAACATTTTGGATAGAATTCCAACCGGAACTACATTATCGGTAAAGGAGATTCAGAATTTTGTAAAAAGCAATTTTGATCTTGGTCCTGAAGACTGGGGACCATACACGCGAACAAGGCAAACGAATTATAGTAGGTGGAAACATATTGTTCAGGCAGTGCTTGAGAAGTATAAAAAAACTCAAAAAGTTACACACAATTCATTAACACATTTTTATACTTTTAACGAATCTTAACCCGAAATCCTATGATGGGAGAGGCGGCCGCTTTCCGATTGATGTCAATCATTAAAGCGACTGCCTCTTCTTTTTGGTTTTCATATTAAACATTTTAACGAATTTCAATAGGTAAAAATAGGAATAATTTTTATGAGAATGTATTGTTATGCGGAAGCAGTTCAAGGTATTTACCTCAACAAATTTATTATCGCGCATAATTAAACAGTTTTGTAAATAGAGGACTTGAGAGATTATATGTTTTTCAGGTCCTTTATTGTAACTTTTTATGGGATTTTGCATTGTTGGTCAATAAAGCATAAATTTTACTATGGTAAGTTAATTATTGTTCTGCAGGATGTTACACCTTAAAAGCGTAACATCCTGTTTTTTTCTCCTTTTCTCAGTCATCGAAGGAAAATCTTACATATTTATTATAGCGATTGTTATGATAAAAGGAGAAAAATATATGGCAAAAAAAAGAATATCAAGAAAAATTTTTTTGTTACTGGTAATCATTTTGATTATTCAGGTTGTATTTGCTGTCAAATATAATAAGATTCATGCCGAAGAGCTGCCAAAGGAATCTTATGTTAATTGCAGTGTACTGAATGTCCACGAGAATCCTGGTGGTATGAAAACAGATGTGTTATTTCATTCTGACAAAGTAAAAATTTACTCGAATTTGAATAGTTGGGCAAAGATTACTTATGGAAAAGGGGAAAAAACTGGATATGTGAGAGATATATATCTTCAGGAAAACAGACCTGAGGTAGACCCACTATATGGCGCAGTTGTAAATGAGGGTGTTTCAGAAAAAAATGGAAAATACATTTATTTTATACTGGACTAAAATTCCTAAATATATAAAAGATTATCTCCTAGAATATCAGTCCTATACAATTCTTGAACCAAACGGAACACATACTAATGGTCACGCAGGAGTGACGTGTGATTATATAATTAATCCCAAGACTTTAAAATATATGAAATTTCCAAAATCATATATTATGGCAACAACTGTAAATAAGGTAAAACTTGCTGCGATACATGAAGCAGGGCACATGGTAGATATGATATTGGGACAAGATTATGGTGCACTGTCTCCAACATACAATGGTTTTTTTGTATCATCAAATCCTGATTTTGGGGAAGTTTTTAAAACAGAGTCAGGAAAGTCTGGATATGGGTATTGGGGACTTTCAAATTCTAATGAATATTTTGCAGAATCATTTAGGTATTATTTTGAGAATCCGCAAAGAGTTAAGGAGAATACGCCCATTACATATGCTTATATAGAAAATTTACTGAAAATTGTTCAGGAACAAATGTCAAAAGGATGAACATTGACATTCCACATACCTAAGGGCAGGAGATTCTTGGTGAGTGCCGAAAATGTTATTCATTTCTGGCAGATCGAACCCCGAGCTGTGGCAATGCCATTAGCTTTCATAGGGTAGAACACATGATTCTATATGCAGTTTGTCTGTTATCAACGTATTACGACGATTTTCGGATATATATAAGTGAGATTTTGCACGCATCCAGTGCAAAATAGCCCCCCCCCCGGCGCGGTGCGCCGGGGGTTCTTGCTTTCAAGGATAACATCAACTATAATATCAACTAAACAAATAGTTGACTTATAAATAAGGCTATGGTATTATGCATATGTAAACTAAAAATAGTTAAATAAAGGAGGAATAATGGAAGAATTAACAGCAAGTGAAACACTTGTAATGAAAGTAATATGGCAAAATGACGAGGCGATGTCGATTCAGGACATTTTGCAGCGGGTAAACAGCTGTTATGAAAAAGACTGGAAGACGCAGACGGTATCCACCTTTTTAAGTAAGATGGTGAAAAAAGGTTATCTGAGCATGCAACGCAAAGGATGGTATTTCTTTTACTATCCGTTGGTCACAGAAGAGGAATACAGTAGGCAGGAAATTGCAAAATGCGTGGAATTTTGGGGCAATGGAAAAATCGACTATTTGCTGACTGCATTTTCTGAAGTTCATGAGCTGACGGAGGAGGAAAGGAAGAATATACGGGGGCTGTTGGATGAATTGGAGTAGGCTGTTCGTATTTATGATTATGACAATAGGGCTTACGGGAAGTGGAGCTTGCTTGATCATAGGCGGAATGCTTAAATTTAGAAAAGTAGAAAATCCATATTTTATCATCGTATTTCTGCAGACTGCTTTGATACTACATATTCTCCCTGTTTTGTTTGTCGGAGTGATGGCGGACAGAATCAGGCCCTTTTATTCATCAACTGGTTGGGAAATTGGAGTGAACGGCGTGTTTCTGACAGACCAGTTGCATGGAATAGATCAAATAGGCATTTTTGTAGGAATAATTTGGGGAGCGGGATGTCTCTATAAAATAATTCATTTCTGGCAGTTAAAACTGGTTTTGAACAGGATTCTGCGGAGGAACACAAGCGTTTCAAATGGGAAGCTCGAAGAGATAGCGGAAGAGTACCGATTGAGGTTTCGTTTGCACAAGCTGAGGGTTTATGAAAATGAAACAATGCTATCACCTGTTTCTGTAAAATATCGGGGATATATCATCGTGGTTCCCAAGAAGAGGTATTCGGAGAAGGAATATCGGATGATTTTGGAACACGAATGTAATCATATCAAGCGGAAGGATGTGATGTGGAGAAAAATGATAGTTATTGCAGAATGTGTCAACTGGTATAATCCGCTGGTAAAGAGGTTGTCCCGGCAGCTGATTTACTATCAGGAGGTGCGCTGTGATCTGCAGTCCATTTCTTCCAGAGACTTTTTTACGCCAAGAGAGTATGGAGCTTTTTTGGCAGGTCTGTCAGACAGTGGACTGTCCCAGATGCCGCTGACGGCATTTTGCGAATCAAAATCAATGTTATTGGAGAGGTTAGAAATGATGAAACAGGCAAAACGAATGAAAAAAGTGAATAGTGGATTGGCATTGGCTGCAGCGGCAGGACTGCTTTCTGTATCGTTATTTCCAGCAGAAGTTGTGTCGGCACAGGTAATCAGAGCGGAAGAGCAGATGATATATGATTCTGAAGTTGCAGTAGAAGTGCCGATAATGGAACAGAAAATATTGGAAGAAAAAGTAGAATATGTCGGAAATGATATCAATGAGATTGATTTGACGGGGAATATTGTGGAATTGTCTGATATTGCCATAATCGATCATGATATTTCTGGAAATACACGTTTGTTGTTTGGCTCAAGGGAGATGGCGGCTGGAAGCAGTATTTTGATTTCAACAAATTGTGGGACGAATCATACTTACAGAATTGGAATCAAGAATGAGAACACCGGAAAATTGACTTATGTAGAAGGAACGGGTGCAATGATGCATACGTTTAAAATTACAGATAAGGGGAAATATTCAGCGTATGTAGAAAACAGAGGTAGCCAGACGATGCATGTAACAGGCCATGTGGAGTATTGAGGAGTAGTATGGATTGAAAGAAATGTATCCATTTTATCGTATCGAAAAATAACAGCCACGGTAATATTAACTTACAAATAAGAAATAGTGCTCGAAATTCGATTGTGTAAAATTTTCAATATATGAGAGTTTATAGTAACTCTTTAGCAATAATATTAGTAGCTATCAAAGGAGATGATTCGTAAACGCACCATATCAAGTACCTTGACAAATATATGCC
>UMBV01027455.1_pt1 | contig 20990 bp, 10 predicted proteins | sample 1964061 | NCBI WGS metagenome assembly UMBV01 (sample SAMEA4835951, study PRJEB28245) | human gut metagenome | biome: gut microbiome; material: fecal sample | place: Denmark | collected 2008
AATATGTACGAGGACTATCCGTTCTGGTTCACATTTTTCACTGAACTGGGATACCGCGTGGTACTCTCTCCCAGCTCCAACCGCAAGATCTACGAGCTCGGTATTGAGTCTATCCCGAGTGAATCCGAGTGTTACCCGGCCAAGCTGGCGCACGGGCATGTGACCTGGCTGATCCGACAGGGTATTAAGTTCATCTTCTATCCTGCGCTGTTCTATGAGCGTAATGAGTTCGAAGATGCGAACAACCATTACAACTGCCCCATCGTTACTTCTTATTCCGAGAATATCAAGAATAACGTGGAGGAAATCGCCGGCGGTGAGATCACGTTCCGGAATCCGTTCATGTCCTTTAGAGATTTGGGAACGGTAACGGATGCCCTGACGAAGGAATTCACCGAGATTCCCGCTGCTGAGATTGCTGCCGCCTGCGTAAAAGGCTGGCAGGAGTTGGCGAATGCGCGCCATGATATGGAGAAAAAAGGCGAAGAAACGCTGGAATACTTACGTCAGACCGGCAAACGCGGTATCGTGCTGGCAGGCCGTCCTTATCATGTGGACCCGGAAATCAACCACGGTATTCCCGAGCTGATCACCTCCTACGATATGGCAGTGCTTACCGAGGATTCCATCTCCCATCTGGCGAAACCGGAGCGTCCTCTGATCGTATCTGACCAGTGGATGTACCACTCCAGGTTATATGCAGCTGCAAGCTATGTGAAGACGGTAGAAAATCTGGATCTGATCCAGCTGAATTCCTTCGGCTGCGGTCTGGATGCCGTTACCACCGATCAGGTGAACGACATTCTCTCCGGCTCCGACAAGATCTACACCTGTTTAAAGATCGATGAAGTCAACAATCTGGGTGCGGCGCGTATCCGTATCCGTTCCCTGTTGTCCGCGATCCGTGTCCGTGAGAAACTGGGCAAGCACCGCACCATCCGTTCTTCCGCTATTGAGAAGGTACCGTTCACCGAAGAGATGCGTAAGGACTACACCATCATCTGTCCGCAGATGTCCCCGATCCACTTTGAGATCTTACAGCCTGCGTTCAATGCCTGCGGTTACAATTTCGTCGTATTGGACAATGACAACAAGCACTCCGTGGATGTAGGTCTGAAATACGTTAACAACGATGCCTGCTATCCTTCCCTGCTGGTAGTCGGACAGATCATGGAAGCTCTGCTGTCCGGGAAATATGACCTGAACAAGACCGCCATTATCATGAGCCAGACCGGTGGCGGATGCCGTGCGACGAACTATATCGGCTTCATCCGCCGTGCCCTGAAGAAGGCAGACATGGAGCAGATCCCTGTCATCTCCCTGAACCTGGCGGGTATCGAGAGCAATCCCGGCTTCCATCTGAATGCGGATCTGCTGCTACGTGCAGCAGTAGGTGCTGAGTTCGGTGATATCTTCATGCGTTGTGTCTACCGGATGCGTCCTTATGAAGCAACTCCTGGTTCCGTGGATGCCCTGCACAGAGAATGGCTTAAGAAGGTACAGGATTTCGTATCTGCGAAGCATATCAGTATAGGCAAGTTCCGCAGAATGTGTACCGAGATCATCCGTGATTTCGATGCGATTCCGGTACTGGATATCAAGAAGCCCCGCGTCGGCGTGGTCGGCGAGATCCTGGTAAAGTTCTCTCCTGCCGGCAACAATCACCTGGTGGAGCTGTTAGAGAGCGAGGGAGCGGAAGCTGTGGTTCCCGACCTGCTAGACTTCATGCTGTACTGCTTCTACAACCAGATCTACAAGGCAGAGCACTTAGGCACCAGCAAAAAGACCGCGAAGATCTCCGCGCTGGGCATCTGGGCGATCGAGCATATCCTGCGTGGCTCTGCCGTGAAGGCATTTGAAGAAAGTAAGCATTTTGATGCACCCACCAGCATCTACAAGATCGTCTCCTATGCGGAGCCCATCGTATCCATCGGCAACCAGACCGGTGAAGGGTGGTTCTTAACCGGTGAGATGGTGGAACTAATCAAGGAAGGCGTACCGAACATCGTATGTACCCAGCCCTTCGGCTGCCTGCCGAACCACGTCGTAGGCAAGGGCGTTATCAAAGCCCTGCGGAAGGCTTATCCTTCCTCCAACATCGTGGCCATCGACTACGATCCCGGCGCCAGCGAAGTCAACCAGCTCAACCGCATCAAGCTCATGCTCTCCACCGCCCAGAAGAATCTGAAAAAGGGCGAGGGTGTGGAATAAAGAAACTATTTTTGATATGTGGCGGTGGCTACACCCGCGGCAGGGGATTCTCAGAATCCCTGCTGCGGGTGTTTTTGACATTCCAATTATTTTTCACCGATTATTTTTTCTTAACAAATCTCTTTTCAAGCTTCCGTATATCATGCTATAATGTGTTTTAGCATTAAGTAGCCGCCGTCTTGATTTTCTGCATGGTTTCATGCCGCACAAATCATAACACTAATTGCTCGTGCGCAGCGCCTGTGACATCGTCATTTCCGCCTGCATGTAGTAACATCTACGGCACAATACAATATGTGCAGTTCCTTGTTGGTCATTTTCGCTATAAGCTGTTTTGGGGCTGTTTTAGTACAAAATTTCTTATATTTCTTCTTTTTTTGTATCAAATTTGCCTTTTTTATTCAATCTGATACAATCCCCCCTTTTTTCACTTGAAAATCCGTTGTTTTTGTATTTTTTCCGCTATTTCGCCCTATTTACACCAAAACATTTCGAAAGGAGTTTGCATGATTCAAAATTTAGACGCCCACCTTAACAAATTACAGACACAATGTGACTACCTGCGTCACAAGCTTTCTACTTTTCCGGAAGGAGAATTATCTATTCAAAAAAATGGTTCTTACCACCGCTGGATTATTAAAAATAAGGAGCAGTCTGTATATTGCTCAAAGTCAAATCGTTCTCTTGCGGAAGTTATGGCTTTAAAGAAATATTACTCTCTTCTACTGTTTGAAACCGAAGAAGAACTTTCTCTGCTGAAATCCTATAAGAAAAAGCTGTCTTCCTCTAGCCTCTCTAAGCCACTATCCACTGACTTGTTGGCCGACTCCTCCCCTTATTACCCATTACTGCAAAGCTATTTTGCGAAGGACAAACTTCCTGTGTCTGCGCAGAAATGGTGCGCGGAGAGCTATGAAACCAATTCTTCTCATCCGGAGCATTTGATCCATACTACGCTGGCCGGGCATAAAGTCCGTTCAAAATCAGAAGTCATCATTGCGAATCTGCTCTATACCAACCATATTCCCTATCGATATGAAGCGGCGCTGCCGTTAAAAGAATTCACGGCTTATCCGGATTTTACGATTATGCATCCGGTTACGAATAAAATCTTCTACTGGGAGCATTTCGGTATGATGGATAATGCGCCTTATTGTGATACTGCCTGTAATAAGTTGAAAAACTACTGCTATAACGGAATCTTCCCATCCATGCAGCTGATCACTACTTATGAGACAAGCAAATACCCCATTTCCACGGATCAGGTGCAGCAGATCATTACACAATATTTCCTCTAAATCCATAATTCCCTACATGAAAATTCTCCTGACATTGACTAAAGGTAATCAAGAATATTCAAAAAGTCTCACAAGATGTTGCTCCATAGTGAGATGGGCTCCGCGGTGTGATTACTCCGCAACATGATCACTCGCAGCATGATCACTCGCAGCATGATCACTCCGCAACATGAATGATCACTCGCAACATGATCACTCGCAGCATGATCACTCGTAGCATGATCACTCGCAACGTAGTCCATACGGGACGTTTTTACGTATGGAAACACATTTTCTATACAGAAAAAAGGACCGGTTCGTCCGGTCCTTCTGATGAAACCACAATATGTTATTATGATGCGTTTGCTCTGCGGCTCTCAATATACTGTTGTAAGACTTCCGTGACTTCCTCCGGTGCCAGACCGGCATCTTCGATGATGTCACTCACCGCTTCCAGTTCCTTGCGCCTCTTCTGTTCAAACAGTTCCTCTAACTCACGCTGTTCTGATTCTATGCGAATGTTTAACGCATTGATCAACTCCTGCTTCGCCTGGATCTTTTCCTCCAGGGATTTTCTCTGTCCTCTTGGCATATACTGTGTGCTCCTTTCCTGATGGCAATCCTATGGATCTGCGGATCAAGATTCCTGCCGCGTGATCCGATAAAGCATGACCATTCATCAGGGATCACAGGTTCCGTAGGAACTATCATAATCTATCATGAATGGCCTGATATGTTACAGTATATGGACAAGAATGTAAAAATATACCATATATCCGGCAATATTATCCTGTTCCGGAACAGTCTCGCGAATCTATCAATATATTTACTCTCCGGAACGCTCTCGCGACTCTATCAATATATTTACTCTCCGGAACGGTCTCGCGAATCTGTCAATATATTTACTCTCCGGAACAGTCTTGTAAATCTGTCTGAATATTCCGGCTTGGATGTTCCTGATGTCTAGTGCTCAAGTAACCGATTAGCAAGTATATAGGATACAAAAAATCTCACCAAGGTAATCCGGTTAACGCTCTGCAAAGCGGTTCTGGACTTGACTCTGGTGCTATTCTTGTAAAAGATAATCAAGCAAAGGTGGTTTCCGTGTCCAGAATGCAGGTTTCCTCCACAACGGAATCACGGTTTCTTGACGCAAGAATATTCATCTGTCAATATATATCATTCTTCGGAATGGTCTTACGAGTCTGTCAGCAGATATCATGCTCCGGAACGGTCTCGCGAAATCGCTCGAATCCTCATTTCAAATTATCCACCGCTTCTTTTAACTTATTCAAGGCAAGTTCCAGCGTAGCTTGGGGGCAGGCGATGTTCACGCGCTGAAAAGCGGCTCCGCTGGGTCCGAACATGGATCCTCCGTCCAGCCAAAGTCCTGCTTTGTCCACAATGAACTGATCCAGCTCCTTACCGGTGATTCCCAGTTCACTGCAATCCAGCCATACGAGGTAAGTGCCTTCCGGCTCTACCAGATGAATCTGTGGAATCTTCTCCTGCAAAAAATCCCGTAAGAAATTCAGATTCTTAAGCAAATAAGCTCTTAACTGCTCCAGCCAGTCTTCTCCCGCACGGTAAGCTGCCTCACATGCCACCACACCTAAGGCATTGGGCTCATCATAGCCGGTTTTGTCAATTTCTGCTTTGAATGCCTTACGCAGATTTTCATTTGGGATAAAAATATTGGAGATCTGTAAGCCAGCCAGGTTAAATGTCTTGCTGGGTGCCGTACAAGTCAAGGTAAACTCCGCAAAACGGGGATCTACGTTGGCGAACACCGTATGCTCGTAACCGGGATAGACAAAATCGTTGTGAATCTCATCACTGACCACGATAACATGATGGCGCAGGCAGATCTCTCCCAGCTTCTGCAGTTCCTCTACCGTCCATACTCTGCCCACCGGATTATGAGGGTTGCACAGAATGAAGAGTTTTACATGTTCCTGTTCTATCTTGCGTTCAAAGTCCTCGAAGTCAATCTGATATGCCGGGCTGACAGTACCAACGTTGTTAATCTGCTGTTCGGAAGCATCATCTGTTGTTACTGGCACTACCGTACGCTCCGTAACCGGATGATATACCAATGTATTATCTACTACTTTTCGGTTATTGTCTCGGATAATATTAGTAAACGGATAATACACCGGATTCTGAATCAGTATCGCATCTCCCAGATCAGTAAATGTCTTCACCGCTGCGCCCAGAGCAAATACCACCCCCGGAGTCTTCACGATCCATTCCCGCTTTGTCTTCCAATTATGCTTCCTCTCCATCCAGTTCATCACAGCATTGTAATAAGCATCCTTCGGCTGGGTATAGCCGTAGATTCCATGTTCTACCGCAGCATGAAGACTTTTCGAGATCTCTTCGGATACCGGGAAATCCATATCCGCCACCCACAGGGGCAGCACATCCGCTGGCTTTCCTCTCTCCACCGCAAAATCATATTTCAGACAATTCGTTCCCTTCCGGTTCGTAATCTTATCAAAATTGTATGTAGTCATACAGCTAACCATACCTTTCTCAAAATCTGTAAATATTCAGGCACTTCCGTCCCATACAGACCATAATCTATATTCATTTACAACATAATCTTTTTCATCAGTCATCCTACGATTTATTCCGTTTGAAAGCACCCTGCATATCTTATCTCGATGCTTTCCGATGCGTCATTCTGTGGAAATCTTCAGCGCAGCTGGCTGAACTACTATGTATACCAGGTTACACCCACACTAAGCAAAGGCCTGCTCTAAATCTGCCAGCAGATCATCGATGTTCTCGATTCCCACTGACATTCTCAGAAGCTTCTCATCCACTCCCAAAGCTTCCCGTACTTCAACAGGTACATCTGCATGGGTCTGCTTCATCGGATAGGTCAGAAGACTTTCCACGCCTCCCAGACTCTCCGCAAAACGGATCAGCTTAACGCTCTCCAAGATTTTAACAGCTTTTTCCGGGGAATTCAACCGGAATGAGATCATTCCGCCGTATCCGCTGCACTGTCTGTCGATCAGAGCCTTATCCGGTCTCGAATCCAGACCGATATAATATACCTTCTCCACTTCCGGTCTCTGTTCCAGCCAGTATGCAATCGTCAGGGCATTTTTCTGATGCTGCTCCATACGGACTGCCAGTGTCTTGATACCTCTGAGTAACAGCCAGCTGTCAAACGGGGAGAGACAGGCACCTGTCGTCTTATAAATATTGTTCAGCTGCTGGTACAGGGCATCATCCTTTACTACCAGGAATCCGGATAAAGTATCGTTATGTCCTTCCAGATATTTCGTACCGCTATGCACTACAACATCCGCTCCTAAGGTAAGCGGCTTCTGAAAATACGGGGATAAAAAGGTATTGTCAACGATCAGAAGACAGCTATGCGCGTGTGCCAGCTCTGCGATTGCCCCAATATCTGCGACCTTCATCATAGGGTTGGACGGAGTCTCCAGATAAATCGCCCTCGTCTCCGGACGGATCGCCGCCTTCACGGTCTCCACATTTGAAGTATCCACACAATCTACTGATATTCCGTTCTTATGACTGATCGTATTCCACAGCCTCAACGTACCGCCATACAGATCATCCGTAGCAATCAGATGATCCCCGGGAGAAAAAATCTCCATCAGTGTAGTGATCGCTGCCATACCGGTAGAAAATGCCAAAGCCTCCGTTCCCTGTTCCAACAGGGCAACCGTCTTCTGCACTTCATCTCTGGTAGGATTACCGCAACGGGAATAATCATATCCTGTGCTCTTACCCAATCCCGGATGCGCATACGCCGCATTCTGATAAATCGGCATACTGATGGCCCCAAACGGATCCCTTCTCTCATTACTTCCCTGGACACATATGGTCTCTGCTGCAAATGCCATCTTTTTCTCCTCCTATGCCTATGTATGATGTCTGGGTCAAAAACCCCACGGCTTTGATACCACATTTCATATTCCTACTGTTCCAGTAGGTATAGTATATATTTAGCATAGTAAGAAATAAAAGTCAATATCTTTTTACCAATAAAGCTTCATCTGTTCTTCTGCTTCCATTTCCGAAATATTGAGTTTATTCTTTAATTTCTGCAGCGTATATTCATAGGTGGCATTAAAATCTTTACACATAATAATAATTCCCCTGGAAATTCCTTGCGAAATTCCCCGTCTCGTATACTGGTCAAACAATTCACACATGCTGATCTCATCCTCCTCTGCAATATCTAATCCTTTTAATATTTCTTCGGTATCATCCACGTTTTTATCCCCGGACAATACCCGTAGCATTTTGATAGTAGCTTCTTTATGAATTACTTTTCGGTCTGAACGATATGCGTTTCCTTCTGCAAGATAATCCAATACAATGCGCATATCGCTATGAAAGCGTTCGCGGATCTCCTTCGGGAGATAACCGGATATAATCCGTGATTCTGCTTTTCGTACTGTCTGCGGTATTCTCCGCCAATGTATCCCGCTTTGCGCAGTATCATGCCTTTATCCACTTTCATTTGATTAGCAAACAGATACAAGGCTCTTGGCATTCCGCCTGTCACATGGTATTTTGCGACATCTTCCAGTTGATTGTGCAATGTATTATCCGCATAACTTTCAAAATTCTTCGTTACAATATCGTTCAGTTCCAATAAATACTCCTTTCCTGCTCATTCCTCTTACATTGTAAAAAGTGAATTTCACGGCGATATGCCTCGAACTGCACACTGGGTGCGATAAAATGATGCCCATATATGATGCTATCCTAATATATGGTATCTTCGAAATCTTATCTATACAGACTTTCTATAGATGAACTTAATATATCACAGAGGTATCCATTCTGCAAGGGAATCCGGCAAAACAAGTGCTGAAAAACTATACAAAAACAGAGCTGTGGAAATTGGTTATTTCTCACAGCTCTGCTTTTTGTGCAATATTACTTTTGAAAAAGTTAATCCAGTTCGAACAGCTCCTGGGCGCTGATGGATAACTCAGCTATTCCGCAAGGAGTTACTTTTGATCCACTATCATACACGGTATAGACTCTTGCGTAGATAGTAGATGCCTGCGCTCCTTCGTTCAAAATCGTCCCGGAAGTGTCGGTACGAAACAGTCCCATCTCATCCGAAGAATATTTCAAGGTATAGGTCGCGCCATTTGTAATCGGGTAACAATTCTGAACTCCATTGCGTTCTATCGGTGAAATTACATTTCCATTGCTATCCGTGATCTTGAGGCCATCCTCTCCATCCGTCTTTAACCGCAATACCTTTCCTGTAATTCCGTCCACACTGATGGCTCCGGACGTATCATCTGCACAGGATTTGTAAAATTCAACACATAACTGCTGTCCACCTGCCAGAATATTGTAGTCATCTGCCTGGAAGTTGACACTGATGGTTCCGTTATTCTTATCATCCAATACAATATGGTTGACCGGGTCATACAGCATATACACGGATTGGATCTTGCTGCCGCTTTTATCCTTAAAGCTTACGGAAGGTGCAGTCACACCTGCATTATACGCTGCAATCATCGTATTTATAAACAGTTTGATCTCCGATTTCTTACTGGGCTTGGAATGTCCCGCTCCGGAATATGTCACATTTCCCATGGTATAGATATAATAATTATTTACCACATCATTGGGTGTAATGTTATAAATATTAGTATCTTTATAGTTACCGCCAGCCACACCGGAAATACAGTACCACACCACAATGTCGTTTTTACCGTCACCGTTACGGTCCAGCTCCATATTGGGCTGTAACCACTGGTAATGCGTATTACTAATCTCCAGCCACTTGTAAGACGTATTATTGATCTCCATCAGTTCCTTTGAAGATATCTGATATGGATACTGCGTAATCTGGCCATCATTTACCTGTGTTGCGATCAGAGAGCTGCCTGCGTAATCACCCATCAGCAAATTACTGGGATGATTCCATTCAGGATCTTTTCCATTGTCATATCCAGCCTGTTTCAGCAATGAATTCTCAACCGGGAACTTTACTGTTGAACTGCCTGTTTTCCGCAGATCTTCCAGATAGCTTCTCAGGAAACGGACTACCGTATATTTAGTCAGACCTTCCTTTTGCATGAGATCATTATCCGAATTCGGTTCCTTGATCTCGTCAAAAGTATAGGAATTTAACGTGTTAAGATATTCCTGATCCCTCTTCTGTTCCTCTCCCGTGAAGCTTGCTGCTCTCTGCGTATAATACTCTTTCAATGCTCCATAGCGATCCAGTCCTACGGATGCACGAATAGTCTTATTAAATTCATATCCCCAATACCAGTAGTTCGTATTGTTTGCTTCCGCATATCCTTGGTCGTTCCACTGAACCACACTTTCGATATTATTGATATATGAAGTAGTATCATGGGTGAACAAAATACTCTTGCCGGATTCTATGTAGTCTCTGACAGCCCAGCCAACAGCCAGATTCCTCTTAACATTCGCCATAATTCCTGAGGGAATTCCTTTGCTAGGATCATATGCGCCATAGGTATACCCAAACCGGTAGGCGTCACCGAAGCCGAGTATCAACATATCATATTGCTGGAACAGATTGTAGGCCTCCTGGTATATCTTCTGTATATCAGTATCCGAAGTCCCGCCAATTTTCAGCTTTTCATTTACAAGATAGGTTACAGTCATACTGTCAATGCTTTTGGATGGGGTTACCTTTCCATCTGCACCGACTTGATCCAATCCTACTACATTCCAGTCAGTTAATCCATTAATGCACTTGGAAAAAGTAGAATTACTATTATTCTGTTCGTCATGAAGATTCCAGTTATTACGGTTATCATCAGACAACAACTGCAATACACGGATTGTCTTTTTCCCACTTTGCTGCGGCACAGAGGTATAGCCTGACTTGGCAGTTCTCACCAGTCTGTCCGCATTATCATAAAATACCAGCTTCCATGGGATAACCCCTACATATTCCTCCGGCAGAGCCCGGATAACACGATAGGTCTCCCCGGTACGCAATTCATATCTGTTTCCGTTTGCCGTTGCAATCGGATCAACCTTATTCCACTCTTCTCCCTTTCTTATATACACAGTAAGACCGCTGACTTCTTCCGATGACGTATATGTCTTACCTTCTACATAATCAGAGCCGGAGAATCGACCATCAGCATTTTTATCTACGAACAGTTTACAATCATAGGTAGTACCTGTCTGTGATATTGCAGCATCATTCTGCAGATTAAAAATATATTGCAGCTGATATTTTCCGTCTATCTTCTCCAGAGAGCCACCGTTGCTGGCACCGTTCTGATCAGAATTATATTTCAGTTCCTGCGGATATGCTGCTCCGTAAGTAGTTACCCAGTTGACGGAAAGCTTTGACAGATTCAGATAATTACAAAATAAAGATCTACGTGCAGATAATGTGGTTCCTAATTTAGTATCTGCTGTATTATCTTTCAGCTGACTCTCTGTAAAAATATTTTTCTGCCAATATAAATACTGACCATTTGCATCTTTTTGCAGAGCAAATTGAACCAGCTTGTAAAAATAAGAATTTTTGTCCAGCGTATCTGTTGATGCCACAGGTATATTATTGTTATCCACTTTAATAAACGTATCCGCAATGACCACCGGGTATCCTGCCTCAATGAACTGACAGAATTCCTCATATCGGGTAGAGTTCATATCATTGCCGGGACCGCGATAGACATCTGCACTCTTATTCGTTGAATCATCATCGTTAGTCTTACTGTGATCAAGTGAAGAATCCTGCAGTCTATGCCTTGCATTATACGTCTCCCTAGCCTGCGTAACATCTTTCGTATCCGTTTCGGTGGCATAGTTATAGTAGTCTCCTACGTGAGAATAAATCAACCCCTTCATCTGGTCATCATTATAATCAGTCACCCCATCTTTTGTGTTCATCTTGCCGACACGGGCTCCGAGATAGATCATGTCGTACTTTTCATTCAAGTCCTCGATCTTACCTATAAATTCCGCAGATGACATTTGTGTAATATTGATCGCAGATGCCTCATAAATTCCAGTCATCCCCATCATATTGACCACATCATTCTGTAACTCACTTTCTAACGTTTTGTTAAAATCACAGCAGGGTTCCAGATCCAGTACACGGATGGAGGATTTCATCGTCACTCTGTGCATATACCAGTTCAGAATATATCTGGTCACGGATGCCTTGGTAATATTCTCTGCCAATTTATTGCCGCCGGAACCACTTTTTTCTGTCAGGAAATTTTCATACTGAATTTCCTTTTTCACTGCACTGTAAATCCATTGCTTGGAGCTGTCAATATCCGTCAGGTAATCAGAAGCCACATAAGGTTTGTTTCCTTCACTATCATCATACAGATATACATTTTCCGTCAGGAACTCTTTCAGCGCTCCCAAGGTCTTATCATTATATTTCTCTATCCCCGCCGTTTGTGCAAAGGATGTGAAAATAGTATTTACCTTATCCTTATATGTTGTATCATCCAGGGCCTTTTCAAACATACTCTTACTTTTCACAATAGCTTTTGCAAGGCTCTTATCAGGGTCTGCCTCTGATACGCGCAACAAGGTCAGAACCAGATTAGTCATAGCCTTATGTTCAGCATCCGAATTTTTCTTATAAAATCCGTAATCTATGATAACCGGAACTCTTGCGGCATCGGAACGATTCCCCTTATCGTCTGTAATGCCGAATACCATCTGTGCAATTTTACTTGCGGCATATTTCATATTTTTCGGTTCATCTCCGGAATAGTCACCCTTCCCGGATAGATAGATCAGATCCACATCATCTAGATCAACACCGCAATAGCTTTTATCAGCAGACACCTCGGGATTCGTCAGATCCGCCAGTTCCTGCAAAGTAAGTGTAGTCACTTCAATCTTTAAGTCATCTACATCACCACTGACAGAGGCAGTACCTTCATACTTCCCTTCTCCTGATAAATTCAAAACCTGCTTTTTGAACCATTCTTTATTATTAATACCACCATTGTACCTGATGGTCTCCAGTGCATTTTCTCTGTCATCTCCGATAAAGTCATAGGTCTGTCTGCTGTCGAAGTCGGTATCTTCAGCTGTCTTTATCTTCACGCTGGAGGCAGTTACCCTAATATAGCTTCCTGTCTGGTTCTCGACATAACTGTCTTCTATCCAATAATCACCATCTGTGCATAAAGTTGCATAAGATACATAATAATCACCGTTTTCCGTTACCTTAACAAAGTATGCATCTGCAATGGATTGAAAATTATATACCTTGTTAACAGAGTCCCAGACAGCCCATAATTTAGCCGGCTTTGAGTCATGATTCAGCAGATATAAGTTATTATCTACATTTTCACCCGATGCAGCATAGGTCTGTACCGGAGCAGCAGTATTCTCTTTTGCTGAAGACATCACAGGTGCAGTAGCTGAAGTCTCCGATTTATATGACGGGTCATTGCCGGATGTCGTAGCTACTAAATATGCCTTACTCTCCATACCTTCTGCCTGGTCTGCAGCTTGTGCCTGCACACCGGCTTCTGCCTGGTTTCCTGTTTCCGTCTGCCCACCAGTTTCTGCCTGGTTTCCTGCTTCCGTCTGCCCACCAGTTTCTGCCTGATTTCCTGCTTGTGCCTGTCCACCGGTTTCTGCCTGGCTTCCTGCTTGTGCCTGTCCACCGGTTTCTGCCTGGTTTCCTGTTTCCGTCTGCGCACCAGTTTCTGCCTGGTTTCCTGCTTCTTCCTGCTCTCTTGCTTCGATCTGCACCGAAGATGTCGTCAAGTTCTGTCCGGTCTCCGCCGTCGGGCGATATTCTTCAGGAAGATCTTTACCTTTTACAACAGTTCCCAGATATGTATAAGAATCCGCTGTTGCATTTTTCTGATACATTTCCAGACCAATATAATCATCAACATTAAATTCCAATGTGGAAGAACCTGTGGGCACCGCCATAGAAATATCCAGTCCATAAGTGTTCTTCGTCTCAGCTACCGAACCATCACTCAGGCGGATTTCCAATTGTCCACCACTTCCGCTAATTTTAGAAAATGTCGGAATAATACTTTTTGCATTCCGGTTCAGATCCGTTGCCTTAACCATCTCCGTATAACGGGCATAGCGGGGCTCCGAAGTAGTCTCATTGTCATTCAGCTTACGATATGTTGCACCATGAAGTTCATAATTATATCTACCGCCAACTCCTCGATAGACAAATCGCCCCTTCAGATCCTCGGAACGACTACCATTCTCTGTTTCCGTATATGGCGATACTGTAATCAGACCATTGGCTCCAACAATGTCACTTCCCGCATTTGTCGCAAGGTTCTCCATTGCTTTCACTCTCTCGGACGGAGACGGCAGCTCTGACAGCTTCCTGCCACCGGCAACCGGTTCTTCTCCGCCTATGAGGTAGCCAATGCTGGCATTTTCTTTTGACGGAACAATCTCCAGAATATGAAAGGTATCTCCGGAAGCCACCGTATCATATACTAATTTCTCAATTCCCGGGAGTGTCTTCTCCTTCGCCTTTACTTCCATAGAGCCATAGCTCTGGCAGACACCGGCTGCCAAAGCTATGGTAAGAATTCCTGCTATGTACTTTTTTGAATTGCGTTTCCAATTCATGGTCATTTATTATCCTTCCTGTTCCAATAAATTACCAATGCTCGTTTGATCTCTAATTGATGTTCCGATCTAGGATCGCTAAAGGTCAGATACAACATCTTACTGGACTCATTAGGCTGTATCGTAATCTGTAATTCTCCACCTTCTGTTGATATTGTAGATTCATAGACTTTTGTATCCGGATTTATCGGTTCATCCGCTTCTATTTTTGCGTCAAATTTCGTCAATCCAGCACCGTTCGTTGCCAACTGAGACTTTTGATCTACTGTGTTGGTATTTGCAAATCCATACATGTTGATTATTATCGGGCAGGAATATAAGCCGGGATTTTCCCCGTTACCCCAATGCTGTTTTTTATCTTTTATAAGATTAATATCTATGTCTTCTCCCTGATTGATAACCAGATATCTGTTTCCGTTGGGGAAATAAATGTTACATTGAGGGATCAATAATTCTGTTTCCGCTATGATCTTAATCGGCTTACCTTCCTCATTCAGTACAATATTGGACCCGGTCGTCCCTTCCGGCACATCAATATATGCCTGTAGTTCCAGACGGTATTCCGTATTCATGTCAATATTATGCTTTGCCCATACAAATACCTTTTGTCCGGTTGCGGAAGCACTGACTCTTCTTGTAGAGTTCGTCGAGTCATACTGACTGTTGCTGTTTCCATAGCTAAAATCAAAATTAAGTTCTCCATTAGCGTCATAATAATATTTACTGAACCCAACCAGTCTCTTTGATTGTTCATTAATATCCCACGCATGCTTCTCTGCTTCGTCTTTTTCAGCAAAATACTCAGGTGCAAGTCCGTTTTCTCTGTCATTTGCAATGCGCCACTTTACCTGACTCGCATCTCCGGTATAGTTCACTAATTCGCATTCTACTCTTCCGTTCCTGAATAAGACAAACTGATCACTCTGGATATAAGGATTACTCTTCTTCTCCGTTGCCAGCAGATTCGGGATATGGATATCAATAGTCTTATACACGATATTATCTTTATCCAGTTTTATCCATGCTCCTACGGTAACCGTCTCATTCAAATGTGTTCCACATTCCAGAACAATCTGGTACGGATTTTTATCTTTTGTTTCCACAAATTGGTATCCGGAACTGTCACCATCTATTACCCATTCAATAATGGGATATCTATGTGCATAATCCGCCCAGGAGGTCAGACACTCAATAACCGCACAATAACCGATCTTACTATTATCATCGTACTCATAAGTAGTCAGTCTCTCTGCAATCAGTTCCACTGTATACTTTCCTTCGATCTTTGCCACGGTAACATATGCCGTGTCCGACATAGAAGGATCGGCTATGGAAGTACAGGTCACCCTCAGCACTCCGGCGCCCTGTTTTTCTGCAAATCCTGCCGTAAGTAATGCTTTCAGATCAGCAACCGCTCCCGTAGAAGCGATTCCGGTTCCTGACGCAAGTGCAGAACCGTCTTTTCTGGTTACGACCCAGTTGACTCCCTGATCAATGGCTGCCTGTTTTCCTGTCATGGTACAGCTGAATGCCAGTGTTCCGCCGGGCTTTACCTCCCCGTCCTTGGGACTGATCACCAGAGAATCAATCTGTTGTGCTTTTACTGTCACCGTAGCCGTTGCCGCTATGGTAGGGTCTGCCACAGAAGTACAGGTCACCTTCAATATATTATCGCCAAAGTTCTCATCATCCGCTACGCTCAGTTTTCCATTTACATTGATGGTGCTCTTACATGCGCTGCCATCCTGCTTGCTGACTGACCATTCCACGCCCTTGGCTTTTGCTTCGGCTACTGCCTCAGAATCACCGGTAAATTCAAATGTAAATACCGCAGTCTGACCTTGTTTCAAATCCGCATGCGTCGGATTGATCTTCAATCCCGTGATCCACATATATGGTTCGCTGTTCTCTTTGGACAGATCATTTCTCAGCTTAATTGTCTCAGCGATGGTATATGTCTTCTCCATATACGCAAAGGTCATCTTGAGCACAACCTTCCGGGTTGTCTTGGCTTCGCTGATATCCACATTAAAAGAAGTCACATGTTCAGCCATTAATGCCGGTTTCACATCCTCGGCAGTCAGGTCACCCCAGACAATGGTTTCATTGCCATCGGCATCTGTTGTCACTGAATTTTTAGCTTCATAGAGATAAATCTGATTGGCAGTATCATAGCCGCTGCCGTCATCTCCCTGCCAGCGGATCATATAGACATTGTCATTATTATACAGACGAAGCTCGCTGACATTCGTACTGTTGATAACATTGCCGGAGGCATCCTTCGCCGGAGTACCATCCAATGCAACCGCCGCACCGGTGCTATCCAAAAACTGGATATCCTTCTCCACATCAATGATCAGATCGATCATCTGATTTGCAGTCAGCTGTGCCTCTTCCTGCAGTGTCAATTCCTTGCTTCCGCGTAAATAGGAATTATTCCCTGCTACGATAAAAGCACCGACAGATCCTGCTACGATCGTCATGATAGCCAAAGATACAATGATCTCTACCAGTGTGAAACCTTTTTGTCCAATACGCATAGGAACCTCCTTACTTCGTCAGAATCTTTCCCGTCCTGCCGACAGTTGTAATCTCTATAGTTCTGGAACCGTTTGTAACAACAATCCGCCTGCAATATTCCTTCTCGTGTCCACCAGCCTCATTCGTATTCTGCTCAAAAGCACCGGATGCCCGGTTAAATACCAGATGCAGACCTTTTTCACCGGGTGTTGCATATGGGGTCTTTCCGTCTATTTCAGCTAATGTATACCCTGTTGCCGATGCTCCGTCCTCAAAATAAACTTTAATATCGATCGGATCTTTTCCCACGATACGATCTGATACAAGGGTGCCTTTCTGATAGATTTTGGCATGATATTCCTTTCCTTCATAGGTCAGGACACATTCCACATCATTCTGCTCCTTGCCCAGCGTCAGTACTCTGGTTCTTTCGATCGTGGACACGATCTCATCTGCACATTTTTTTACTTTTCTGCCTGTCAACGAAGACGCCGATATCGCCATCACTCCTACCAGAATCGCCATAATCGCGATCACGATAATCAGTTCTACCAGCGAAAAACCTCCGTTATTACTTTTTCTGCCAGTTCTCATATACAATCAGTTCTCCAAGCTTTATATCACTGTTTATGTATGCCTTGCCATCTGAATGGAGATAGCCTTCTCCACCCTTTAAAAACTGTGCTACGGAATACTCTGTCTCAGTTATTCCCGCTTTATTGGAATAAGTCATTACATGTAATACCGCATCACGGTCAGGTTCCACATTGACATTCTGTCCCAGCGTAATATTTCCTCCCGCCAGTATGGTTCCGTGGAAGTTACTGCTCACTTTTACATTTCCGGTAGCAATGATCAGGCCACGGAAATTTTCCGCGGAAGTATATTCATAATCTCCCTGAACCACTACTGCTTTATATTCCGGATCCGCACCGGTAAAATATTTTGCACCGGACTTATCTACAATATTAGTGTCAGCTCTTACAACTCCCCAATAGGTCAGAATCTTCCCTTCATTCACCAGATTGGTGTAGGCATTTGCTGTATCAGCAGTCTCTGAAGGCAATAATTGCTCATAACTGTCTATCATCTTCTTAGACAAAGCCTTAAATTTGCTCTGATCTGCGGTAAGCAGAGCCTGGTATCCCACATTATTTTTATCGGTTCCCAGTGTAGAAGGATGAAGCTCTGCGGAATGATCCTCACTACATACCAAATTTCCGGATAAATGCATGATATAAGCTCCGGAGGAGGCTTCACGCACCTTGACCGCCTTGGTATACAGGCTGGCATACGCATCCATTGTTTCTTTATTTACGCTGTAATAATCCTGATAATACCGTGCCGCATTGGTTCTGCCTTCTTCTGTTGTACTGTCAAAAGCGACATAATAATAAACCAATGTAATTTTACTGTTAATGCGTTTAAAGTACTTCTGCACATTACTGCTGTTTAACCCGTAAGAAGCCAGTGTATTTCCGTTTAATGCCGTACAAGGCACATCAAATACTACCTCCCTCACACCGTCTCTTACTTTTTTATTTGACTGGTCCCAGATCAGATCATAATACTGTTCTTTCGTCACTGGATTACTGGATCCTCCCAGAACAGACTTCCCGGAAGCATCCAATGCAATACACTGTGCCGGGATCAGATATGCCAGCTGATCACTCTTCACAGCTATGGACTGCCCCATCAAAATATCTTTCACGCCGGTATTCAGAGCTGCATCTTCTCCGGACAGACCGGACTTCGCCGTGTTCAATGAAATATAGGAATTTCCCGCCAGTGTCAGATTGCGAAGTTCATTCAGATATATCTCCGTATCTGTTCCATTCACGATCACTGCACTGTTATCCGCATTATTGCGTCCCGTACCAAATCCAATATATTGACCGGTATATTCTCCGTCTATCAGGGTCCCGGCTTTAAAATTATTCCGCTGACCATCCATCCTCAGATCTCCGGCCACATAAATACTATTACCGGCAAAATCAATTTTTCCCACGCTTGCCGTGTTATTACCGCCGCCGTGCATCCGTATGGTTCCTGCCCATAGTTCTCCGTATTGGTCACTTGTCAGAGTGGCTCCTCTTCCCAGATACAGATCCTTCGCCACTACCATTCGTTTATCTGCATTTTCATTGCCTGCAGTTTCCTGTAAATTCACCGTTACCCCGGTACCATTTTCGGTATTCGCTTCTTCACTTCCAATAATAAGCCTGTCAGCGTAAAAGCTTCCACCGATGGTATTATTGCTCAAATTCATAGGCGCATCGGGAATGACCTGAATATTGTTCTGTGCGACCATGGAAATTCCGGTGATGGACGGAAGTGTTACTGCCTGTGCAAATTCCATATCCGGAAGCTTGACTCTAAGATCTGTCTGGATCACAGAGACATACCCTGCATCATCCGTATAAGTAACTTTCAAATTGCAAAAGGACAGACCATCTGTATACAGCTTCAGATCTCCCTTAGGGATTCCACTCCAGGTAGGATCTCCTTCCTTCTCCTGAATGAGATTACCGGAAGTATCCTGATAGACACGATAAGTATCTGTTCCTCTGACAGCCTCAAGCACTGTGTTCTGTGCCAACGCTGTATCAGCACTGATATAGTTATACAGCTTGGTCAGATCATATACCGTAGTATCATCCGCCTTATAATATTCCTGCATACTACTTAAAAAGTAATATCTCATTTTAGAATTCTTCTGCTCTTCGGATGTCGATTCAAAGCTCTCCAGTACCTTCGTGTAGGCTCCTGATACAGAGGCGGAAATCTGCCCTTCCATCCCCATCCGGATCTCGTCCAGCACAGTCTCCGCAGAATAAAAGTTATCCTTTGCCTGCAGGTTGTTGGCCTTCATCTGATAATTTAACAGAGACATATACATCAAAACACTGGCTAAAATGCCAATAAAGGCCATAGCTATGATCACAACGACCATAGCCGAGCCCTTATTCGCAGCTTCTTTATGATTTTTTTCAAAATGTCTCCGGAATATATTCATGGTTCTCTTCTTCCTTCCCTACTGTGTCACTGTTCCCGTCATAGTGATCACCGGGTTTTTCGTACCTATGGTACCTTGTGCATATACCTGTACCGTAATATCATACATACGATCAATCTTCTCTGAAGGCGGGGTCAGTCCGCTAGCTGACATAATCGACTTTGCATCAGCTCCCGTTGCCGTTCCTGCCGCTTCAGACACACTCAGATTTCGGAATTTATAGTCTGTATATCCGTTCAGTATCAGGTTGGTTCTTAACTTACATGCTGACTGGATCGATGCACCCGCAGATGACATCCAGCCGGGATAGCTCTCCCGAAGTTCATAAGCCACACGATATGTATTGTTGATCATATCCCGGTAAGCCGTTTCCGCATTTGTCACCCCGGCAGGTAATTCGTCTGTTGTAGGCAATTGCATCACAAGATACAAATTGGTCTCTACATTATCCGGATTGTTTACAATGACTGTATCTCTGACCTCACTACCGGATACGCTTCCCATACGCGTAGGGAGACACACAACAATATTCGCCAGATCAGATATCACTTTACTCTGTACAGCCGCGCCGGCTTCCTTCTGTGCCTTGATCTGTTCCGCCTGTCTTCTCACCGTGTCTTCATTGGAAAAGATCACATAATCCGTGCCGTTCTGCGGATAATCACCACTCAGAGAAGGGTTGTTAAAAATACTGGTGTCGCAGTGATATCGCGTTAATGCAGTCACCAGATATACATCGGTCTCCAATGTCTCCCCATCCCCCAGATCCAGACTGATCCGGTTGGTATCTATTGTGATTTCCACTATTTTTTTAACATATTTCGGAATATTTTCCAGCGCAGTATTCGTTGCATAATTGGAAAAATACAAATATGCCCCGATATCTGAATCCGCTTTCTCCGAGTACACAGCATTCAGATTGCCTGCAAGATTCTGTATATCGATCAGGTCTTTCTCATTGATAGTCGTATAAGCAGAAGGATCCAGCGTAGTCACCACATCATACGCTCCGGATGTAGTGCTGCTGTCACGAAATGTATATACCCATTCCAGGTCACCATCGCTGTCGATATCTTCTCCGCGTTTTACCGTGTTGGTAAAGCCTTCCACACTCGCTGCTTCGTAAGTATCTGCCATTTCCCCTAAAGTGTGCGCTTCAAACTGTTCCATCACACCTTCGGCAATTGCTGTTGCATGCATGGTATTGCGTGATTTTGCATTTGTTCTGGCTGATGTAACGAAGCTGTGCAGCAGTGGTACCACTATGATTGACAGGATCACAATAGCGATCAGAAGCTCCACCAGGGAAAAGCCTTCATTATTCAGTTGTTCTTCCTTGGCATGCTTCATACTAATCTCCATTCCGC